>Ga0214919_10000097_pt1 | contig 134028 bp, 138 predicted proteins | sample LL1503_MetaG_FD_177994 | JGI IMG/M metagenome (GOLD analysis project Ga0214919, IMG submission 177994) | Freshwater microbial communities from Lake Lanier, Atlanta, Georgia, United States - LL-1503 | ecosystem: Environmental > Aquatic > Freshwater > Lake | place: USA: Georgia | collected...
AAAACCTTAGTGGCTCGTGTCGGTACAATTAACTATCGACCTCTGCAGGCGCCTGTAGCTCAGTCGGATAGAGCACTCGCCTTCTAAGCGAGTTGTCGCAGGTTCGATTCCTGCCAGGCGCACATGACTACACCCCTGCCCCACCTGATCTGGATCGACTGCGAAATGACCGGCCTCGACCTGGTCGGTGACGTCCTGGTCGAAATAGCAGTCTTGGTAACAGATTCCGATCTCAATGTAATTGGCGACGGCGTTGATGTCGTGATCCATGCGAGCGCCGAAAAGTTATCTGGGATGAACGAGTACGTCACGCAGATGCACACCACATCAGGGTTGATTACCGAAATTCCAAATGGAATGAGCGCCAGCCAAGCCGAAGATGCAATTTTGGCTTACCTTGAAACTACGGGAGTGGTTGCAGGTAAATCTCCACTTGCAGGTAATTCAGTTAGCGTTGATCGCAATTTCATCGCCCGCGATATGCCGCGCCTTAGCGAGTATCTGCATTACCGAACCGTCGATGTTTCATCAGTGAAAGAGTTGGCACGTCGCTGGTATCCCAAACTCTATTTCGCCGCCCCAGCCAAGACCGGCAACCATCGCGCCCTAGGCGACATTCAAGATTCGATCGCAGAACTGGCTTATTACCGCTCAACTTTGTTTATCCCGACCACGACAGGGAACGAGTAAGACCGAAGAACGAGTAAGATAAGCACTTAATCAGCACATGGTGGACGTAGCTCAGCTGGTAGAGCACCCGGTTGTGGTCCGGGATGTCGCGGGTTCGAGCCCCGTCGTTCACCCCAAGTTTTGCACTTTAATTTTTCTAACGAGAGCGGTAAATATGATCTTCGACGTTGTAGTTGAAATCCCAGCTGGTTCACGTAATAAATACGAGATCAATCACTCAACTGGTGAAGTTCGATTAGACCGCATGCTCTTTACTGCAACGCGTTTCCCGCACGATTATGGCTTTGTAAAAAATACTTTATCTAACGATGGCGATCCTCTTGATGCCTTGATTATGTTGGATGAGCCAACTTTTCCTGGGTGCGTGGTTTCTTGCCGTGTTATCGGTATGTTCCGTATGACCGATGAAAAAGGTGGCGATGACAAACTGCTGTGCGTTGCAGCCGGTGATATTCGCAAATCAAGCCTCAACGATTTAGACGATGTCCCAATTTATGAATTAGATGAGATCAAGCACTTCTTTGAGGTTTACAAGACTCTTGAGCCAGGTAAAGAAGTCCACGGTGGCGAATGGGTTGGACACGATGCTGCTGAAGAAGAAATCCTCGCGTCTTACACTCGATATAACGAAAGCCACTAACACTCCCCTTTAATATTGCTCCATTGCGAAGCCACCCTGACGGCACCGCAGATTCGGAGTAATTTGTGATTGATATAAACACTGGCGATACCGCTTGGGTTTTAGCCAGCGCCGCCCTTGTCCTCTTTATGACGCCAGGCCTCGCCGTTTTCTACGGCGGAATGGTTCGAGTTAAGAGTGCGCTTAATTTGATGATGATGTCATTTGCCGCAATAGGTGTGACAACAATTATCTGGGTTCTTTACGGTTACTCACTTGCTTTCGGTAAATCACACGGCGGAATAATCGGTGGCTTTGATCATCTGGGTCTTTCCAATACTTTAGATCAAGTAACAGGTGCAGAAGGTCATCAGATTCCAGTCCTGGCATTTGCAATGTTCCAGTTAACTTTTGCCATAATCACCGTTGCGCTTTTATCTGGCGCTATTGCAGATCGCGCTAAATATGGATCTTGGGTTATCTTTGTTGCAGTCTGGATCACGTTGGTTTATCTCCCTGTTGCCCACTGGGCATTTGCTGCACAAGGCGGCACAGGTGGTTGGATCGTCGATAAGTTAGGTGCGCTTGATTTTGCCGGCGGCACAGTTGTTGAAATTAACTCCGGCGCTGCAGCACTTGCCTTAGCGATCGTTCTCGGCAAGCGCGATGGATTTAGACGCGATCCAATGCGCCCACACAATATGCCGTTGGTATTACTTGGAGCAGGCATGCTCTGGTTTGGTTGGTTTGGATTTAACTCTGGTTCTGCTCTTTCTGCGGGTTCTCTTGCCGCAACGGCAATGATCAACACTCAGATTGCGACTGCTGCGGCGGCAATGACTTGGATCGCTTATGAGAAAAAGCGTGATGGCAAAGCAACAACTCTTGGCGTTGCATCTGGCGCGATCGCCGGCGCTGTCGCAATTACACCCGCTTGCGGTTTCGTAAACCCACTGGGTGCACTAGTTCTAGGCCTCATAGCCGGAGTCGCATCATCTTGGGCGGTAACGCGCAAATATAAATTTGGTTACGACGATTCACTCGATGTTGTTGGAGTCCACGGCGTCGGCGGTTTGATCGGAATGCTCTTCATCGGAGTTGCTGCCACTGTCACCGCTAATGCGGCAGGCAAAGACGGCCTGTTATTCAAAGGCGGAACTGATTTATTGCAATCACAAGTTGTTGCAATAGTCGCAGTGGCTACATTCTCGTTCTGTGCCACTTGGTTGATCGCAACAGCGATCAGCAAAACAATCGGATTCCGTGCCTTCCGCGAGGATGAATTAAATGGGTTGGATACGACTTATCACGCAGAATCTGCATATGACATCACCGGAAACTCCAACCGGTACTAGAGTTCAAACAAGAGAAGCGAGAAAAATATGAAGCTAATTACCGCAATCGTAAAACCTGCAAAGGTCGATGAGATCAAGTTGGCGCTGCAAGCAGCTGGTGTGCACGGCATGACAGTCTCTGAAACTCGCGGCTTTGGGCGCCAAAAAGGCCATACTGAAATTTATCGTGGCGCTGAATACACCGTAGATTTCATTCCCAAGGTGCGCATTGAATTACTTGCCGATGATGCTGACACGGCAAATCTGGTCGACATAATCGCTAACACCGCAAATACCGGATCAATTGGCGATGGAAAAATTTGGGTTACTCCAGTTGAAACTGTTGTCAGAGTTCGTACCGGTGAGCGCGGAGCCGACGCTCTTTAATTTGTTGGCGCTTTAAAACCAGGACATTTAGCAAGTAGGGCGACCATCGCTGCCTTTTCAGGCGGTGTAACCCAAAGCCCATACTTTGCTTTTACAACGATTTGTTGGGCAACATAAGCACAGCGAATATCTTTCCGAGGCGGCAACCAAGTTGCGGCATCACCATCGCTTTTCTGTGAATTTAACCGCCCCTTCACCGCCAGCAAATTAATCGGGTCATTAGCCAGCGAGAGCCTCTTGTCATAACTCAACTTAAATGCCCCGGTCTGCCAGGCATTCGACAACGCCACCACATGATCTATCTGCACATCCATACTCGATCCCACACCGCGCACAAAAGTGATCTTCTCTCCCGAATATGGATCTAACAATATTCCAGATAAGACGACGCATTCGCGTGTTCCAGATTTAAACACTTTGGAAGTTAAATCTCGATACAAAATATCGTTTCGGGTATCACATCCATTGCGATCAACATCTGACCATGCCGGTCCAAATTGCGATCTCTCAAATCCTGTCTTTGGCGCCCTACCTTTCACCGGCAGCTTTTCCAATACCGCTGCCACAGTTTTTGTTGAAGCCTCAAGTGGCGCTTGACCCATCGCTACGCCTAATACCAAGAGCATTGCAATACGTATCTGCCAGCGACTCATGTCACCATCCTCGCCTTATGGCGCGTGTTAGACAAGGTGCGTTGTCCTGATAGGGTCTGCTCTGCATTCAAACATTCGAACGTTTGAATGGGTTGTTAGCTCAGTTGGTAGAGCAAGGCACTCTTAATGCCTGGGTCGGGGGTTCGAGTCCCTCACAACCCACTCAGATGTACACGGGAATCACGATCTCGTTGTACTGCAAGAAGCCAGGTTTAAATGGCGGATCAAAACGACAGATTCGCGTTTCATCAGAGAGTGCGATGTTGGCTTTAGAAGCACTAGTGCGAAGCTCTTCAATTATCTTTTGTGAAAGCTCATCGGTTGCTCTTCCGCGGAATGATTTGGCAATACATATTTCGGTATCTAATTCGCGTAATTTGACCTGTGAATTATTGGGATCTGGCAAGCGGCCACGGGTGCTACCTGATGGCATTACAAACGAGACATACCAATAATTGGATTCCGAGGTATCTGCCTTTTGAGCCGCGATTACTGGAGCCGTCATGGCGATTTTTTGCGAGGAATTGTTCCCCTTTGAAATGTAATTAAATAATGTAGAGAAGGCGCTGCTTGATGAAGATGAAAACTGGCCAGAAACTCTGACCTCTGCGATGACACAAGGTAAATATTCCCGAAGTTCAAAATCCTTATAAGTTCGAAGCACCTTAAATTCTTGACGTTGAGTCATAAATCGAGCCTACTAGGGTGGATTACTTGCCTGACTACTTGTGCACCTTGCAGCGCATCCATTGCTTCATTGACCTGCGCCATAGGGCTCACAGATGTGAGTAATTTTTCTACCGGAAGATTTCCCTCGCGCCAAAAATCTACAAATTCTGGAATATCAACGCGAGGGTTTGCAGATCCTAAATAAGAACCACGAATAGTTTTTACATCTGAAACTAGTGAGAGTGCGGAAATTGAAAACATCTCGGAGGCAGGCGGTAGTCCAACCGTGACAGTTGTGCCACCACGATTGGTTGCGTCATATGCTGCTTTCAAAGTGTCAGCTCTTCCGGCGCATTCAATTGCAACAAGTACACCGGCTGGCAGGTGATCGCGCAGATTTTCACTTGGATCCAATGCAAAATCTGCACCAAGTTCTAGGGCAAGTTTTCTCTTAGATTCAACCGGATCAATTGCAAAAATCGGTGATGCTTTCGAAATAACCGCTCCGATAAGAGCTGAAAGTCCAACTCCACCAAGGCCCCAAACGCCGAGTGATTGCCCAGGTTTTGCGTGGGCCGAATTTCGAACTGCGCCAATACCTGTAAGAAGTGCGCAGCCAAAGAGCGCGGCAATGTCGAAGGGTATATCTTCGGGAAGTTTAATTAGCGATCGCTCATCAAGTACCGCGTACTGGCTATAGCAAGAAACTCCGTTGTAATGGCTAACAGGTGCGCCATTAAAACTAATGCGCGATCCCCCACTGATCATTTCGCCACGTGCATTAGATAATGCGCCTACAGAACAAAATGCTGGCGTGCCTGTTGTGCATTCAGTGCAATTGCCACAGCTAGGAAGGAAGACACTTGTCACGTGATCGCCAACTTTTAAGCCTTTTACTCCGGCTCCGATTTCAATGACAACGCCAGCTGATTCGTGTCCTGCGACAAGAGGTAGCGGGCGTGGCCTTGAACCGTTAATCACTGAAAGATCAGAGTGACAAATTCCTGCTGATTCAATTTTGACCAGCACTTCACCGGTGCGCGGTGGCGCTAAATCAACTTCAACAATTTCAAGTGGGCGTGTGGCTGCATAAGGAAGCGGTTCACCACTTTGGCGAAGAAGTGCGGCAAGTGATTTCACGATGGAATGACCTCGATGCGGTAGAGCCCTTATCTTATAGGTCCACCTGCTGCAGTTACCAGGAATTGTGAGTAAGCCGAGAGCGTTAAGAAGGTAGGGAAGTGATCTTCATCTAGACAGATTTGCCGAAAGATCGTGACCGCATCTTCAAAACGATCATCCTTGTGGCGTTCAATCCCGTTAAGGATGTCGAAGATAATTTGTTCAACCAGGCTGTGTGTGACGTGCGTGCCCTCACGGGTCACAACTTCGTAACGAATCCACTGCCAAATCTGTGATCGGCTGATTTCTGCAGTTGCAACATCTTCCATCAAATTATCAATTGCAGCCGCACCTGTTCCACGCAACCAAGATTCAATATAGAGAAGCCCAACAGCAACATTGGTGCGAAGCCCTGCATCTGTTACATCTCCACCGATAGATTGAATATCAAGAAGCTGATCTGGTCTCACGTGAACATCATCGCGAAGGCGTTCGATTTGATTTGGCTTAGTACCTAACACGGCATCGAATTCTTTCTGAGCAATTGGAATTAAATCTGGGTGGACTACCCAAGTTCCATCGAAACCATCTGCTGCCTCGCGCGCCTTATCGATGGTTACCGCTTCTAAGGCGCGATCTGTAACTTCTTTATCCCGACGATTGGGGATGAAAGCGCTCATTCCTCCAATGGCGTGGGCCTTTCGCTTGTGACAAGTTGAGACCAAGAGCTCGGTGTAAGCGCGCATAAATGGAACTGTCATGGTGATCTGTGCGCGATCTGGAGTTAAGAACTGCTTTCCGGATCCGGCAAAGTTTTTGATGATCGAGAATATGTAATCCCAACGTGCGGCATTTAGGCCTGAGCAGTGATCTCGAAGTTCCCAAAGAATTTCATCCATCTCAAAAGCTGCTGGAATAGTTTCAATAAGTACAGTTGCGCGAATAGTGCCGTAAGGAATCTCTAAGCGCTCTTCAGCGTATGTGAAGATGTTGTTCCACAACTCCGCTTCTAGGTGAGATTCGATCTTTGCTAAGTAGAAATATGGCCCGGCTCCGCGAGCGATCAACTCTTTTGCGTTATGGAAGAAGTACAGACCAAAGTCCACTAATCCGGCAACAGCTGGACGAGCACGATCTTCTTGATCAACAAAGAGCAAGTGCTTTTCCACCATATGCCAGCCACGTGGACGCATAACAATTGTTGGTGCATTCTCATTGGTGATTGTGTAAATCTTTTCACCCGAGTCAAAGGTAAGTTGTCTGCGGATAGCATCAAAGAGCGTGATCTGTCCCCCGATAATGTTTTCCCAAGTTGGGCTAGTTGCATCTTCCAAATCCGCTAACCACACCTTGGCACTTGAATTCATGGCATTGCAAGTCATCTTCGGATCAGTTGGACTTGTAATTTCAACTCTGCGATCTTCAAGGCCAGGTCCTGGTCTCGCCACAGTCCAACTGGCATCCTCACGAATGTGGCTGGTTGACTTTAGAAATGTTGGCCGGCGACCATTTGAAAAGTGGGTGCGGTTTACCATTCTGTGCGCCAGTAGGTCACTTCGAGTTCCCGAGAAGAGTTCATGCAGCTCAGTAACAAATGCCAGCGCATCAGATGTGAGGATCTCGTTGAAGCGGGGATGCATCTTTCCCGCAATTGAAATATGTGACATTTAATTCTCCCTGTATATATCTAAAAATTAGTGGAATTGTTCGTTTTCAGTGGATCCGGCTAATGCCAAAGTGGCGCTATTTGGATTAAGCGCAGTTGAGATCGCATCAAAGTAACCAGTACCAACTTCACGCTGGTGTTTAGTTGCTGTGTATCCATCGGCTTCACTTGCAAATTCGGCCTCTTGCAACTCAACGTAGGCGCTCATAGCGCGAGTCTTGTAACCCTTTGCAAGAGTAAACATTGAATGGTTGAGCGCGTGGAAACCGGCCAACGTGATGAATTGGAATTTGTATCCAAGAGCAGCGAGTTCTGACTGGAATGTCGCAATCTGCGCATCGTTCAGGTGGCGCTTCCAGTTAAATGATGGAGAGCAATTATATGCCAACATCTTTCCTGGATACTTTGCGTGTATTGCTTTGGCAAATTCACGCGCAAGTTCGATATTAGGTTCACCAGTTTCAACCCACATTAGATCTGAGTATTCTGCGAAAGCCAAACCGCGCGTGATAACTGCGTCTAGGCCTGGCTTAACTCGATAGAACCCTTCGCTGGTGCGTTCACCTGTTGCGTATTGTGCATCTCGAGAATCAATATCTGAAGTAATAAGATCGGCTGCGAGCGCATCAGTGCGAGCGATAATGATTGTTGGAACACCTGCGACATCTGCGGCAAGTCGCGCAGCGTTTAGCGTGCGAACATGTTGTTGCGTTGGAATCAAAACCTTGCCACCGAGGTGACCACACTTCTTTTCTGAAGCGAGTTGATCTTCCCAGTGAACTCCAGCGGCGCCTGCTTGAATCATTGATTTCATTAATTCATATGCATTCAGCGGTCCGCCAAAACCGGCCTCTGCATCGGCAACAATTGGTGCCAGCCAATCAATGGTTGCTGCACCTTCTACGCGCTCTACTTGATCAGCGCGCATCAACGCGTTGTTAATTCTGCGGACCACGGCTGGAACCGAATTGGCGGGATACAAACTTTGATCGGGGTAGGTATTGCCTGAAAGGTTGGCATCTCCTGCAACCTGCCAGCCGGAAAGGTAGATGGCTTTCAAGCCGGCTTTAACTTGTTGGACCGCTTGATTGCCAGTGAGGGCGCCAAGGGCTGCAACCCATTTCTCGGTGTGCAATAAATCCCACAGATTCTCGGCTCCACGTCGGGCCAGGGTTGAATCCTCGGTTATTGAGCCACGCAGGCGCACCACATCTTCAGCGGTGTAATCACGCTTGATGCCCGCCCAGCGTGGATTGGTATCCCAGTCTTTTTGCAATTCTTCTGCGCTTTGGGTGTTGCTCCCGATCTGACTCTTCATTGAGTTCTCCTTCTGTTGACGTGAAAAACAAGGGTTTTTGCGCCCTTTGCTCGAATAAGTTGAGTATTGGGTACTGTTTAAGGAATTGCATTCGTTTCCAGACAGAAATAATCCAATATTTCTGCGCCATAGAACTTCCCCTATTCTGCTGTGGATGCCAGAATTAAATATGAGCAACCTGGAGAAAGAGTTTGATCCGCTAATCGTCGGCCGCCGGATTCGAGAGCTGCGAACCAAGCAGGGAATGAACCTTGAGGTCTTAGCCCGCGCAATAGAACGAGCACCCTCACAAGTTTCGGCGATTGAAAATGGAAAACGCACTCCACCCATTCAGCAATTGCAGAAGATCGCGCAAGCACTTGGTGTTTCTTTAAGCCAGTTACTTAACTCTGAAATTTTAAGTGAGCGAACTGCAAATGAACTTGAAATTGAACGCGCACAACGCGGCGGCCTTTACGCTTCCCTAGGTTTGCCAGATGCCTTTATTGGTAAAACAGTCAGCAATAATATTATTGAAATTATTCTTGGCCTGCAGCGCGAAGTTGAAAGGCTGCATCTGCAACGTTCGGCTACACCTGAAGAAGCGCGCCGCGTGAATCTAGAACTTCGCCAAGAGATGCGCAAAATAAATAATTACTTCCCACATTTAGAAGAAGAGGCAAGAACGCTCTTAGCAAAAATCGATCATAGCTCCGGGCCTCTTTCAGAACGCTTAACCGCAGAGCTCGCTAATAAATTGGGATTCTCACTGCATTATGTTCAAGACTTACCAGCCTCAACAAGAGTAATTACCGATGAGAAGAATGGCCGTATCTTCCTGCCCATGCGACGTGAAGGTCGCGATGCTCGTTCGATTCTTTTGCAAGCGCTTGCCGGCCACGTCCTTAAGCATCCTTCACCAAATGATTATCGTGATTACTTATCTCAGCGTGTTCAGACAAATTATCTGGCCGGTGCGCTGTTGATGCCAGAATCACATGCTGTTGAATTCTTGCAGAACGCCAAAACAAAGCGTGAGCTATCTGTTGAAGACCTGCGTGACTACTTCGGAGTGACATATGAATCTGCCGCACATAGATTTACTAATCTAGCCACGGTTCATCTAGAACTGCCAGTGCACTTCCTTAAAGTCCACGAAAGTGGCGCCATTTCAAAGGCTTATGAGAATGACAATGTCGCATTTCCATCAGATGTATTTGGCTCAGTTGAAGGTCAAATAGTTTGTCGCAACTGGAGCGCCCGCAAAGTATTTACAGTTAAAGATCGCTTCACGCCTTATTATCAATACACCGATAAGCCTGTCGGAACATATTGGTGTACTTCGAGAATTCAAAGCAGCGCTCAAGGCGAGTTCTCAGTCAGCGTTGGCACAAATTTCGATTCCGTAAAGTACTTCAGAGGCAGGGCATCGACCACGCGCTACAAGTCGTACTGCCCTGATGCCAAATGTTGTCGCCACGCCCCCGCTGAGTTAGAAAATAAATGGGGCGCGATGATTAGACCTACTCCGCGATTGAATTCCAGCTTGCTTGCTGCCGTACCTCAAAATGGATTCTTAGGAATCGAACAGCGAGAAATTCTTGAATTCTTGGAAGAGCAGGTCGACTCGTAAAGAACGATTAAATTGAATTCAATTTAAATGAGACCCATGTCTGCATACTTTGATGTGCACCGAGTCGAAGCGCCTTATCTTGTTCGATCGCTTCCGTTAAGTTAATTACTGGAGATGAAAAAGGTTCGAGGGTAATCAATCTTTCCTTGCCCCAAAGTGGCCAGGTTTTGACTCCACCAAATACCATCCAAATCCAGCAGTAAGGAAAAATTTTCTTATCCCAGTCCAACGTGATATCTGTCTGCAGGGTTTTATTCCTGAAAGTAACTGAACTCTTATCCATTGGCCCAAGGATGACGTGTCCGTCTGTTCCATCATCTGCGCCAAAAGTACTGACATCTACAACTTTGCCTGAACTATCAAGAGCTGTTGGCCATTTCGAATGGCTCTCTGGTTTAAAGCGATAAGTGGACTCCAGATCATAAGACGACCCTAGATAACTTGGAACTTCAATTGGCTCACCTGGATTTACGATGATTTCCATTCCTGGATCAATGAAAGGCCCACCTATTACAAGATGTTGACCCCATTGGAATTCAATTTCTTCACCACTTAGATTTTCTACAGATTCATCAAAGCGAAGTTCTCCATTGGTCAAGGTCATAATTCGAATCAACCGCAGCGGCATGCGTCGCAGATTTACTGAGAACTCCACAGAAATTGTTTTTTCGCTATCTTCTAAGATTCTGTAATCCCAAGATAGAAGCGCTACTTCGCCGTGCGCACCAAAGGAGGCACCTTTGTAATCAACTGGAAAATTAGCAGCCGGCAATACCTCTTGCCATCCCCCACTGAAGTGATCGAGAAAATTACCAATTGCCGCTTGAGTAGACAGCACTCCTTCTCGAAATCTGACGATATCTTCGTGCCCGTGCCAAAGTAGATCTAGATCTAGCTTCTTTGACCGCAGTTCTAGTATCTCGGCTCCACGTGTAAGGCTAACTTTGAGATGGATATCCGGTGATGTCATCTCGATAATTTCGTGGCCTTCCCAGATTGCGAGTCGACCGTAATGTCCGAAAGCGCGACGGGTAAATGGATCTCTTGGTCCGTGAATTGTCACATCAATACTCGCAATCAGTAATTATCACTTAGGGAGCCCTGTTTTAGAGTCTAAACCGTAGCGAGTGGCTAATTCAATATCGATTTCTGGAACACCGAGTGCGGATGTCCAAGCACCTTCGACGGCAATACTTTGACCTGATAGATAAGACGCGCGAGTAGACAATAAGAATGCTACGACTTCCGCAATTTCGCTTGGCTTTCCGATACGTTTCATTGGCGTCAATAACTCAAGTGATTGACGTCGAGCAACGGGGTCCGGTGCATCCACGAAACTCTTCTCAAGTGCCGGCGTCATAATTGCACCTGGCGCAACTGCATTAGCGCGAATACCGAATGGGCCATAAGCAACGGCGGCGTTACGTGTAAGCGCGTCAATTGCTGCCTTAGTCATTTCGTATACAGCGTGATCAGGCCAAGCTCGGCGTCCATGAACAGAAGAGATATTTACGATCGCTCCCGGGACTTTTCTCGTAGTAAACGATGCCACTGATTCTGCACAGCCCCAAAATGATCCAATTAGGTTTGCGTTGATCAACTCTTCAAGTACCGCTGGATCATTTGGGAAATCGTGCATCGGCGCTCCCCTGGTCCATCCGGCGCAATTAACCCAGGAAATTAGATTTCCTTTTGATTCTGCTAACTCTCTCGCACTTTTATGTGTGGAGCGTTTGCCGACATCACCAAGTACTGAATAAGCCTGATGGCCGGCATCTCTAATCTCTTTTTCAACTAGCGGTAGATTTGTTGGATTGAGATCTACAAGAATGACCGTGTATTCCTCGGCTAGCCGAAGAGCTATCCCACGACCGATTCCAGAAGCAGCACCAGTAACAACAGCGACCTCGTTCATAGCCTTCTCTCTCAAACAATATTTTCGTCTTAGTATTTGCTTTTTATCAAAGCTAATAATTGCTTTTAGTGTCGCTACTAGTACATAGCAGTATCAATTCTAAGTCAATAATCAAACTCAGCATTCGATGCCGCTGGTTGGAATAATGGATATTTCCAGTTGAAATTCCCGAGTTTTAATCAAATAGTGGCGGGACCAGGTTGTAAAAGGGTCTACTGCTTTTTGTAGCCATTTGGGCAGAGAGGATTTATCTTGGCACTAAGTTTTATATACGTTGACACCTTGGGCAGAAATGTGAAGAACGCGCGCCAAAGGTGATGCGGCGGATAGGGGCGCCACATCGCGGGCAAGGCTCATTGGTGCGGCCATATGCGGCAAGTGATTGTTCGAAAAATCCACTATCGCCATTAACATTTATATAAAGGTCGTCGAAGGAAGTTCCACCTTTTTCGATTGCTTCTTGCATTACTTCTGTGGCGAAATCGATTATCGTGGCAATCTTCTTCTTGGACATATCAGCTGTTGAAATTTCTGGATGCACTTTTGCGCGCCAGAGCGTTTCATCGGCATAGATATTTCCGACGCCGCTCATAATCTCTTGATTTAAAAGTGCCGTTTTTATTCGAATATTTCGCTTGGCAAATTTGTTAATGGTTTCAGCTCGATCAAAGAGTGGATCAAAAGGATCGGTGGCGATGTGCTGAGCGGAAGTAGGAATACTGTTACTGACTTCTTCCACCGAAACCCAACCAAAGGTGCGTTGATCATTGAAGACAAGCTCGCGTTTCCGCAAATTCTTTGAAAGATCAAATTTAGCTCGAACATGTTTTGCTGGTGGCCGATCTTTTTGATGGATTAGAAACTGTCCACTCATTCCCAAATGCGCGACTAATACTTGTGGGCGATCTAGAACAAACCAGAGAAACTTGCCACGGCGCTTTAAATCGATGATCTTGGCGCCATTTATAGATTTAAGAGGTGCAATTGATTCTGGTTTAAGCGCCCGTGGGTGAAGATCGTGCGCAGCAGTGATCGTGTAGCCCTTAACGAGTTTCACGAGTCCGCGGCGCACGGTCTCTACTTCTGGTAGTTCAGGCACGTATTAGGCGACTAACTCTTTTTCATTCTTGGAAATCTTGAGCCAAGAAATAAAGCCCCAGATAACAAACGGCATATAGATCGCATATAAAGTTCCGGTTGGGTAATAACCATTGCTAAATGCAAATGGCACGCCAATTGCGTCAACCGCAACCCAGACCAACCAGAATTCAACGTAACCACGGCTCATACCAAAGGTAGCGAGCGCAGTTCCGGTGAAGATCCAGGTATCAACAAATAGCCATTGACCGGATTCGCCGAGGGCTTTAAAGATTTGGTAAGCAATGGTGAAAAAGATGGCAATTGCTGGGACTAACACCATCTTCTCCTTTGTTGTGGTCCAACGCGGAACAACAGGTGGCTTATTACCTCCACCAGCGTTTCGATGTTGGGTCCAGCGAATCCAGCCATAAACGCTGACGATAATTAAAAGCAAATTGCGGCTGGCTTGGCCATAAAAATTCTTAGCTTGATCATCTGGTCCAAATGAGAATACCGCGCCCAGGAATACCGTGAAGAGAAGTGCATCTCCAACGATTCCAACTGGCCAGGCAATGACCTTACGTTTTAGCCCAAGAACTGCGCTTGATAGGCCAAGGATTCCGCCAATAACTTCGCGCCAGGCAATTGATTTACTTCCGAACTGAATTTGGGCTTCGAAGAGCCACTTTAAAACGGACATGCGTCATCTCCACGTGTTCCTTTATCCAGACTTTAACTGTCGGTTATGGAATTTCACCACATCAACCGATTGACTTTCAATCGGGTCGCGGACTTTACCGCCGGTTCGGAATTGCACCGACCCCCGGAAACACAGTTGAACCCTACTTCAGGGTGATTAGACCTGCCAGTTGAAGCGAGATAAAAATTGAAGGCTATGCAACGCCGATCGCGTCAACGACGAAAATCAAAGTCTCATTTGGTCCAATAGGTCCGCTACCTGACGCTCCGTAACCGATATCTGGAGGGATGACCAACAAACGTCGTCCGCCAACCTTCATCCCTGGAATGCCTTGCTGCCATCCAACAATTACATTTGCTAACGGAAATGTTGCCGGTGAACCGCTATTCCAAGAAGATTCGATTAGCGCTCCGTTAGACCAAGTCATCAGCGTGTAATGAACCGTCATAGTCGAAGTTGGCACAGCTTCTGCACCAGTACCAACGATTATATCTTTTGTAACAAGCGCTGTCGGTGGAGTACCACTCGGTGCACCAATAGTTGGCGCTTCGCCTTGATTGGTTGTGACTGTAGGTAAATTGTCTGCAGGTGCGCTCACTTCTTTTTCTCCACATCCAGTTAGTAGTACCAATGAAATAGCTAAAATCCCGGCTAGTTTGCGTTTCATTATTTCTTCTCTCCTTCACCGATTTCACGAATTAATCTAAATTCACCACTGCCTAACTGCCCTTGATCGCGGTACAACTCTAATTTGGCACGAGTATCTGCAATATCCAAGTTGCGCATAGTCAGCTGCCCAATTCGATCTACTGGTCCAAAGGCAGCGTTTTCAGTACGCTCCATGGAAAGTTTTTCTGGGTGATAGCTAAGGCCGGGACCAGTTGTGTTAATGATCGAGAAATCATCGCCACGACGTAGGCGAATTGTTACTTCACCGGTGACTGCAGATGCCACCCAACGTTGCAGAGATTCACGGAGCATCAGTGCTTGCGGATCTAACCAGCGGCCTTCGTATAACAAACGTCCTAAGCGACGACCTTCTGCGTGGTAATTAGCAATTGTGTCTTCGTTGTGGATCGCACTAAGCAAGCGCTCGTATGCGATGAAAAGTAGCGCCATTCCAGGTGCTTCATAAATTCCGCGGCTCTTTGCTTCGATAATTCGATTTTCAATTTGATCGGCCATACCAAGACCGTGGCGACCCCCAATTTCATTGGCTGCCTGCATAAGCGCAACCACATCGCTGAAATCTTTACCATTAATGGCAACGGGACGACCTTGTACAAACTGAATTTTCACATCTTCGCTGGGAATCGAAACGGATGAATCCCAGAATTTAACACCCATAATTGGGTTAACAATTTCAATTGATGCATCAAGGTTCTCGAGATTTTTCGCCTCGTGCGTTGCGCCTAAAATATTGGCATCTGTTGAATAAGCCTTTTCTACGCTATCGCGGTAAGGGAATTTATGAGATACCAACCATTCAGACATTTCCTTGCGACCACCGAGTTCACGAACAAAATCAGCGTCAAGCCACGGCTTATAAATACGTAAATTTGGATTAGCCAATAAGCCGTAGCGATAGAAGCGCTCAATGTCATTGCCTTTATAAGTAGAGCCATCGCCCCAAATTTCAACCTTATCTTGCAGCATCGCCCGCACTAATAGAGTGCCAGTAACTGCACGACCAAGCGGCGTTGTATTGAAATATTGCTTTCCGCCAGAGCGAATATGAAATGCGCCGCAAGCGATAGCTGCTAAACCTTCTTCTACAAGTGAAGTCTTGCAATCAACTAAACGAGAAATCTCTGCGCCATATTCTTTCGCGCGCACCGGAACTGAATCGATATCTGACTCGTCGTATTGGCCTAGGTCTGCGGTGTATGTACAAGGGATCGCACCTTTTTCGCGCATCCAAGCAACCGCGACCGATGTATCAAGGCCGCCAGAGAAAGCGATACCTACTTTTTCGCCGACCGGCAGGGATGCAAGCACTTTAGACATGTGCGTAAGTCTAACGGTTTAACAGGCTTGCTAGCGCAGGCTTTACTTTCCAGAGCGCAATCATTTCGTCGTAGCGTGATTTCTCTGCGCTATCTGCCGTGGCACCGGTCTTTACTGCACGAATCATCAAATTACGAGGGGTGTGCTCTCCCCCAATAAATTCAATAGCTTCCACGCGATAGCCCAACAACTTCATAATCTGCATTCGCAGCGCATCAGTGATCAAATCACCAAGTCGCTCTTTCATAATTCCATTCCTGGTAAGAATCTGCCAAGGCTCTGGGGTATCGACCATCTGCGCCTGAATATCGTGATGACAACAAGGTGCAATCAAAGCCAACTTTGCGTCAGCGTTTACCGCCCACGCAATTGCATCATCCGTTGCGGTATCGCACGCATGTAATGCAATTGCTACATCTGCTAATTTCAAAGTAGTTTGGGAAATCTCTTCCGCAAAGAAGTTGATGCTCTTTGAAATACCGAGCTTTTCGGCGATCTGGTTATTGCGCTGACTAGCGCTCTCGCGTACGTCTATGCCGATTACCTTCACAGGAATTCCCTGTTTAACTAAATATTGATGGGCGGCGAATGTTAGGTAAGCATGCCCACAACCTAAATCGACGATCGATAATGGCGCCGCAACCGTTGGTTCAGCGATATGACCGGCGGCGATCGCTGAATTAAGCGAAGGAATTAACAACCTTAAGAATTCTTCAACTTGCAGGTACTTATCGTTCTTGCTTGCTTTAACTTTTCCAGAGGAATCAGAGATCCCAATCTCAATCAAAAATGGATCATTTGGGTCTAGTAATCTCGCCTTCGAGCGATCGTGAGATAGGTCAGCCTCGAACGGATCATTAGTTCTGTGGACCAGCGCTTCGCCTTTCTTTGTAATCCGAATAGAAATCGAGCCGCCCTTTTGCTCCAGCAAAATATTTGCAAAACCAGCTTCCAAGAGATTTAGCGCAATAAATTCTGCAGGGGAATAATTCTTGGTGGTCATTGCACGACCATCGCTCTGCGAAAGTTGGTATTTAATCTCGCCTTTTATTGATACTGGCTTCACATCGACGCGTTCAGTTGGAGTTTGCATATTGCGACGGCGGCCGGATAAGACCAAGCGCACGAAATTCTCCGACTTTTCTAAGCCAGCGGTTACTTCCGCAAGCGCCGCGGCAAGTGTCGAATCCATGTCTTTAAAATACCTTAGTTTCAAATGCATTACTCTCTCTTCGTGATTACAACTAACGCTTGGATCCTGACCGCTTCAATCTTGGCGATTGTCGTCGCCTTTGACTTCACTTGGGCAGTGGCGCGACGCAATCAAAATACATCGCTCAAAGAAGCGACCCTGTGGAGCTTGTTATATTTCTCTATGGCTATCGCATTCGGTATCCATCTTGGAACCTGGACTGATCCACAAACACAGCAAGAGTTCTTCGCTGGTTGGCTTACTGAATACTCCCTTTCATTCGATAACCTATTTGTATTTGTAATTATTTTGAGCAAACTGAAGATTGAAGAGAAGAGCAAGCAGTTAGCCTTGCTCTTCGGAATTTTGATCGCATTGGTTTTCCGCATCATCGCGATCACCTTAGGTGCTGCAGCAATTAAACAATTTGAGTGGATTTTCTTTATCTTTGGTGCCTTCTTGATTTACACAGCAGTTCATCTCTTTTTAGAGAGTTCCCACGAGAAAGATCAAGAGGAAAAGGAAAGTAAGTTGATTTCCTACCTCAGCGCTAAAGGGATGAAGCCTTTTACTATCGCTCTTATCGCACTAGGCGCTACCGATATCCTCTTCGCTCTGGATTCTATTCCAGCTATTTTTGGCTTGACTGAAAATGTATACGTCGTTGTAACTGCAAATGTCTTCGCTCTTATGGGATTACGTCAGCTCTACTTCTTAATTGGTGGTCTGATGCAACGGCTGATCTATATCGGAAAAGGTCTATCTGTGATCTTGGGATTCATTGGTGTCAAACTACTTTTCCACGCCTTCCACGCAGTCGATATCCACAAATTAGGTGGATTCAAGATTCCAGATATAACAATCACCCAGAGCCTGTCAGTCATTGTTGGTGTATTGGCGATCGCTACAGTCTCGAGTCTGATAGCAACTTCCAAAGGTAAATAGTTATTTAGGTAGCTCGATTACTACTGCAAGGCCACCTAAATCGCTCTTACGCAATTCAAGCTTGCCGTTATGTTCTTGAACAATCGCAGCGATGATGCTCATACCAAGACCCGAACCACCGTTGTCACGTGAGCGCGATGGATCGAAGCGATTCATCGCCGCAATCTCAGTGCGATATGCACTCTCAGGCAAGCCAGGACCGCCATCTTCAATGAGCAAATTAACTTTCTTGCCTTTACTTTTGAGCATAATTGAAACTGGTGCATCCGCAGGTGTGTGGCGCACAATATTAGAGAGACAGTTTTGAATAAGTCTATTTAAGTGCTCACGCGAACCTTCCAGATAGCAGTTATTTTCTAGTGAAATATCGATCTTGCGAGCCTTATTGAAGAGTTCGAAATCATTGATATGAGCCTGAATCAAATCGGTTATTTCTATCTCTTCGAAAGTAGTAGGCCGGCTCTCGCCGAGTTCAGCAAGAAGCAAAAGATCGTGAATTAAATTCTCCATACGTTCAATCTCTGAATTAACACGTGAATATGCCCGAGCCCGGTCGACAACATCACTCATCTGTCCTTTGCTCAGCATCTCGCTATATCCCTTGATTACCGTCAAAGGAGTCCGCAATTCATGCGAGGCATCGCCTAAAAATCTCTGCATTCTTTCAAGCGCTTTTGAATCTAATCCGCGATTGTGGCGGCGCAACAATAAAATTGAGATAACGATTGCTAGGGCATTAGCTGCGAGTGTGAAACCAGCAAGATTTCTTAAATTAGCTTTAAAATTGACCTCTAACTTATCCAAACTTGCCGCAACGATTAAATAGTCACCACCAGCAATTTCGATCGCCCTGAATCGGAAGGTTTTCTCAGCTCCAGTAGATATTGGAGCTGATAACGCTTTCTTGACCATCGATATGGAATTGATACCTGGGTAGATTAGGTGAGATTCATTTATAACAGTCTCTTCACCTTCCTTGGTAATAAGAGCTAAGGTCAAATCTAAACTCTCTTCTTCCACGGTAAAGATGGCAGCACTGATCGCTTCATTTGGATATGAATTAACCCGTTCTGCTACCAGGTTTATCGTTTGGTCAATTTGCCGTAAATCCGAGTTTCTTGCATCGAGGGTTGCAAAGCCACCAATTACACCTGAGAGTATGGTCGTAACAAAAATAGAGATTAATGCATATGTGCTTCTGGATTTTTTCATATTTACTTTGGTTCTTGAATTACGAAACCAACACCTCGAACTGTCTTAATGCCTTCAAATCCATCCTTGTGCAATTTTTTACGAAGGTATGAAATATACGTGTCTGCAACGGTGCTTTCAGATTCAAAAGTAATTCCCCAAACTTCATCCAGAAGTAAGCTCTTGCTTAATACTCGATTCTTGTTTTCAACCAGGACTTGAAGAAGTCTAAATTCCGTAGGTGAAAGGTCTATCGGCTCTTCATTAAATTTCACGGTGTGGCTAGATTCAACAATAGTTATAGGGCCACACTGCAAATCATCTGAACCGGTAACTGAAATCTGGGAACGGCGCAAAATCGCTTTAACGCGCAGCAATAGTTCTTCGAGGCCAAAAGGCTTTGTTACATAATCATCTGCTCCCAGAGTTAGCCCTCTAGTCACATCAATTCGATCGGCCCGAGCACTTAACATTAGAGCCGGGGTGTCATCGCCCGTGGAACGAAGTCTTTCTACTAATTCAAAGCCATCCATCAGCGGCATATTGATATCGATAATCAATAGATCTGGTTTTCTATTACGAATTGCCGTCAAGGCGGACATGCCATCCTGGGCAGTTGCTGTTTCAAAGCCGGCGATACGGAGCGCATCCCCCAGCAGTTCACGAACTCCGGCTTCGTCATCGACGATTAGAATCAGTTCGGCCATGGTACTAGCCTCGCATGTCTGCGGATAAATAGCCAAGGTGCAAGGCAGCAATATCTGCTTTAACGGTGTTTTCACCGAACTTTCACAAAGTCTTGGCTGATACTTATCCCAAGGAAGAAAGGGGTTAAAGATGCAGATCAGAAAAGTTGCCTTAATTGCAACAGCCGTACTTGCACTGCCTTTAATTTCTATTTCATCTGCCGCCGCTGACAATAAGACCCCTGCTCCGAGTACACAAAAGAGCATTAGCCCAAATGCCGCATACATGGCTGCATTTGATGCATTTAGAAAAGATGTCAAAGTTTATGAAGATCAAAGACGCGAAATAAATAAAATTTTTAAAGAAGCGATCGATAAAGCGTTAGCCGATGCCAAAGCAAATAAATCAGTACCCCAAACGCAAATGCAAAAGCGCCAGAGCATGAACGCAAAGCAGCAAGCAATTATTACCGCTACGTTATCCCGAGATTCAGCTATCGAAGCTCTTGGTGCGCCTCCGATCGCTCCTACTCCACCTGCAAAAATACCTAGCGTTGCAAAAAACAAGAGCCAACAAAGAGAAAAATCACCAACTCCTAAAACCAGCTAATCGTTATAAAAGCGATATAACTACGCGCCCAGTTGCAGTTACTTTCATTTGGAGCGCTCTAGCACCTCCTCTATCGTCAAACCATGATTTCAGATACGCCATGGATTTCAGATACGCCATGGTGGGCAGAATCTGTCATCTACCAGATCTACCCACGCTCCTTTTTTGATAGCAATGGTGATGGTGAGGGTGACCTACCTGGTATCACCGCCAACTTAGAACATGTGAAATCACTCGGTGCGGATGCGATTTGGCTAAGCCCGTTTTATACCTCGCCCAATAAAGATGGCGGCTATGACGTAGCCAATCCGCGCGATGTTGACCCACGCTTTGGAAATTTAGAAGATGCCCGCGCAATGATCGTGCGTGCACATCAATTGGGTTTGCGGGTTTTAGTAGATATCGTTCCTAACCACTTCTCTGATCAGCATCCTTGGTTTAAAGATGCACTTTCTGCAAAGGCTGGCTCAGCCGAACGAAGCCGCTTCCATTTCTATGATGGCAAAGAAGATGGAAGCGCACCAAATAATTGGATTTCTCTCTTCGGTGGCCCTGCATGGACTCAAGTGAAGACAGCAGGTGGCTCGGCTCAGTACTACCTTCATCTATTCGATTCATCTCAGCCAGATTTAAATTGGGAAAATCAAGAAGTTGCTAGCGACTTTGAAAAAACTCTCCGTTTTTGGCTTGATTTAGGAGCCGATGGCTTTCGTATAGATGTGGCGCATGGTTTAGCGAAAGAAAATATTTTGATCGATCATCACGACCCACAAGGATTAAGCGATGCCTTGCGCTTAGATTTTGAAATGTCTGCTGAAAAACGTGGTGAACTTTTGGCAAGTGCTCCATTCTTTGATCGTGATGGAGTGCATGCGGTTTATCGCAATTGGCGTAATTTATTTGATTCTTATGATCGTGATGTGATGGCTGTTGCTGAGGCCTGGGTCCATCCCCCTGCAAGAGCTACTCGTTATGTCCGAAGCGATGAATTGCATCAAGTCTTCAATTTCGATCTGTTGGTAGCGCCATTTGATGCGGCATTTCTCTATAAATGTATAAACAACACTCTAGAAATGTTAAAGCAGGCCGATGCTCCAGCCACTTGGGCGTTGAGCAATCACGACACACCACGTGTCGCTTCGCGCCACGGCGCCAAAGCTTCACGTGCGCTAGCGTTATTTGTGATGGCTCTGCCCGGATCTTGCTATATCTATAACGGCCAAGAGCTGGGACTGCCGGATGCAGAAATTGCAGATAAAGATCGCCAAGATCCCGCTTTCTTTAGAACTCAAGGTTTGCAAAAGGGTCGCGATGGAGCGCGCGTACCAATGCCATGGAGCGGCGATCAAACGCCATTTAACTTCTCTTCCGGATCACCTTGGCTTCCAATCCCCCAGGAATGGAGAGAACTTTCTGTCTCTGCTCAAGAATCGGATGCAGCAAGCACCTTAAATCTCTATCGCAGCGCGCTGAAAATTCGCAGAGATAAGTTGGTTGGCACGGGTGAAATTGAATGGGTTGACCGTGGGGACACCGGGCTCATCTCCTTTGCGCGCGGTGAATTCGCAATATATTTAAATACTAGTTCTACAACTATAAAGATTCCGAGTGTGGGTGCTTTAGTTTTGGGATCTGACGCTGCGGTTACTTTCGAGAATGGTTCGCTAACTTTGCCTGCAGCAAGTGCTGCTTGGTTGGCTATTCGGTAACCGCCAACGGGTGATTGCGCAAAGTTTCACGACTGTGGGATTTGGAACGTTCGTGATGTTTGCGAATTTGTAGTTCAAAGTTTTTAATTGCATCATCAAATGCGGCTACGTCATTAAATTCAGCCGCTTCAGCGCGCATCAACGGTCCAGTGCCGTGCGAGGTAAGAACAACACGATGTGAGTGTTTTCCTTGGCGGGGGTTTAATTCGTGCAGGATTTCAACTTCAACTCTCTCAATTGTCACGCTAAAGCGTTCCATAGTGCGCAATTTCTCTTCTGCGATCTCGCGAAAATCTGCGGCAAGTTGTGCATGGCGGGCATGAAAAATAATCTTCATATTCTCTCCCTAAAGTATCTTTGTGCTATCTAACAATGGCACTAAGACCGATATTTAGATAGTCTGAAGAAACTTTTATAGGGGTAGCGCTACTACAAGCAAGGTTAATGCTGCTGCATAGAGCGCGCTCTGTGCAAAAATTGTTAGCGCAGTTCTTCGGTCAGCAGCGCGATCGGCTGGATCTGCAACTCGAGAAATTTGCCCCATCTTGCCAAAATTAAATGTACCGGTGAGGCCATAAGCTAGACAGAACTTCTTGCGTGACTGCACCCAACCGATATACATAACAAGTAAAGGAATAAATATTCCAAAGCGGGTTTGACGTGAAGCGCCAGTAGTTACGAATGCTGTAAATGCAGAAAGCGAAAGTACAAAACCTATCGCCGCGACCATGCGGCGACGGCTAATTTCTCCGGCTCCTAAATTGCAACTCCCAGGTATGTAACCTTCTTGGGACATTTAGGCATCCTCAAGTTCATCTTCATCTTCATCGATCCAAGCATCGGCAGGAGCATCTTCTTGGCGCTGTGCCCAAGATAGAAAACTTCCAACGGCTTGAAAAGCCACAGCAAGCAGCGCAATGGCTGCGAGTAGGCGGCGGATCAATTTCATAGGTTAAAAATACCGCTTCTTAGAAAACTTTTCACTTTTTAGCAGCGAGCAACGCCGCATCGATATCTGCCCATAGATCATCGACATCTTCGCATCCGACTGAAAGTCGAATAAGTGTTTCTGGAACGCTGGGGCTTTCAAGCGGCCAGCGGCGACGGCGCTCCCAGAGCGATTCGACGCCACCAAGACTGGTTGCATAAGTAACCAATTTGGAAGATTCACAAACTTTATCTGTCGCTGCGGCATCGCCGGCATACTCAAAAGAGACGATTGCGCCAAAACCCTTCATAAATGCCTTCGCCTTGGCGTGTTGTGAATCAGTTGGGAGGCCGGGATAGCGAACTCGAGTGACGAGTGGATGCTGGTTAAGTCGCTTAGCAATTTCTAAAGCGTTTTCGCTGGCGCGCTGAAAACGTAATGGAAAGGTTCGGATGCCACGTAGCGCAAGCCACGCTTCAAAGGGTCCAGGAATTGAACCGTTAAATTTACGGGCGCTTTCTAGCGCTTTATATTGGTCTGGATCATTTGTGGAAAGGGAACCTAGGAGCACATCGCTGTGGCCAGCTAGATACTTCGTAACCGAATTCATAACAATGTCCGCGCCCATCGCAAGTGGTTGCTGGATTAGCGCGGTTGCAAAGGTGTTATCAACGGCTACGACAATATTGCGTGACTTCGCTTCTTTGATCAATGTTGGTAAATCCGCAACATCAAGTGTTGGATTTGTCGGTGATTCGAGCCAAAACAAATCCGCCCCATCAAGTGCAGCTATTACTTCTTCGGTATCTGCAATCGATACAAATTTAGCGTTAACTTTCTTAGCCTCATTTAGATTCCCAAGTAAAGTCATTACTCCTGAATAACCTTGATCAGAGGCCACAACTTTGGCGCCAACTGGCAACGTGGAAAATACTGCGCTAATCGCCGCCATTCCTGATGAGAAAGAGAGCGTCTTTCCACCTTCGAGCGCTGCGATTGCATCTTCAAGTGCAGTCCAAGTTTCGTTTCCGTAACGCCCATAACCAATCGGACCACCTGCAACAAAAGTTGAGTTGAGTGAGATGGGTTGATTTAACGCACTATCTGCGCCAACTTCCGGACGACCGGCAGTGATTGCAATCGTCTCGGGGCGATGCTGTGGCTCCTTGGAATTCATGGCCCAAGCCTAATCGTTGGCGAGTACTGCCATCGCCGCATTATGGCCAGCGATTCCGCTAACTCCTCCACCGCGTCGCGCACCAGCACCTGCTAAAAAGATATGTCTATCGCTCGTTTCTGATCCCCAAGTTAAATTCGTGCCAGAAGTATCGATAAATGGGAAATCTAGGTCGCGGTGGAAAATATTGCCTCGCGGCAGACCGATATCGCTCTCCAGGTCCAGCGGCGACTTTACTTCAATTGCGAGTGAGCCATCTTGGCACACCGCTAATACTGATTCGATCGGATCAAGTAAGTATTGATTTAAACTCGCGATCGCTTCCTTTTTCGCAGCCGCCTTAGCCGCATCTGGAGATTTATCAAATAGCGCAGCAGGTGTATGTAAACCAAATAGCGTTAGCGTTTGATAACCCTGTGCGTTTAACTCTGGTGAGAGAATGGTTGGATCGGTCAAAGTGTGGCAGTACAGCTCCAGTGGCAAATCATTTGGAATGCTCCCCGATTTCGCGTTTTGGTATGCCGACTCTAATTGAGAATAACTCTCATTTACGTGAAAGGTTCCTGCAAAGGCTAATTGTGGATCGATGCCAGATTTGAGCCTAGGTAAGCGAGATAACAACATGTTGATCTTCATCTGCGATCCTTCTAGAGATTCTGGTTTAGATTCACCACGGATCTGTGCCAAAGTTTGAGGAGCGCCGGCAAATAGTAAATTTTTAGCTACCAATTTCTCATCCGAAATGGTTTTTACTGAAACTCCACTGGTGCCGCTTTCGATTTTTGATACACGTGAGTTAAGCAAGATTTCAACGCCAGCCGATAGCGCCACTCGCTTCAATTCTGTAACCAGAGCGCCCATTCCGCCTTGTGGCACGCGCCATTGTCCAGTGCCATTTCCAATCAGGTGATAGAGGAAACAACGGTTGGCTTGCAAATCATCCGCCGATACAAATGTGCCGATCAGCGCATCTGTTAACACAACTCCCCGCACCAAATCATTGCCAAAGCGATCCTGGATGATTTCTCCGATTGGTCGCTCCATCAAATAGCTCCACGTCTGCGGTAGCGCTATCTCTTCCTTTAACTTCTCCGCACTCTTCAAAGGTTGCAACATTGATGGCGCAATTCTTTTGGCAAGTTCGGCAATTTCGCCGTAAAAACTCTGCCAAGCAGCGCCTTCTGCCGCTGATCCAGTTAACTCTTGGAAATTTTGTGAAGTGCGTTCATCCCAGTTCTGCGAAATTAACAAACCACCGTCTGACCCATTGCTCTTATTTGCATAGGGAGTGTATGAAGCGATCGAACGTTCCAAAGTTTTGAAATTAATTCCGAGATCGGTGACGATTTGATCGGGTAAGAGCGAGACAAGATATGAATAACGAGATAAACGCGCATCAAATTCTGGGAAGGGGCGAACGCTTGTGGTTGCTCCGCCGAGCTCGTCTTCGGCTTCAAGCAATACCACTTTCTTGCCTGCGCGAGCGAGATAGGCAGCGGCGACTAAGCCGTTGTGGCCGCCTCCCACAACTATCGCATCGTATTTCTTAGAGCGCTCTTGCAATTCGTTCAATCGCTTCGGTAATAATTGCAGGACTAGTTGCGAAATTAAAACGTACATAGTTCTTGCCCAGCGGGCCATAAATATGGCCAGAGTTAAATGCAACTTTTGCACGTTCGATTAGTGCCAGGCCTGGATCTTCTCCTAAGTTCAACTTACTCATATCAAGCCAAGCCAAGTAGGAGGCGTGTGGCAGCGAATACCCAACAGCCGGAATCCGCGAAGAAATTAAGTTAGCAATTAAATTTCGATTTTGATCCAATATTGCAATCGCTTCATCGAGCCACTCACCACATTTTTCAAAAGCAGTAACTGTGGCAAATGCACCTAAAAGTGATGCTCGATAGTGCAGCGCTGGTGGTAGTTCATTTAATTTTGCATGCATCTTTTCGCTCTGTGAAACGATAATCGCACATTTGAGGCCAGCAATATTCCAGCCTTTGCTGGCGGCAGTGACAGTTACTCCAACTTTGGCGGAATCTTCACCTAACGAAAGAAAGGGTATGAAAGGAGATTCCTTAAAGGTAAGCGGGGCATGGATCTCATCTGAAATTACAACCACGTTAAATTCTTTTGCCAAAGCAATTATTCGAAGTAATTCCTCACGTGTGTAAACCTTGCCGAGCGGATTATGTGGGCTGCAAAGTAAATGTACTTTTATGCCAGTTTTATATGCCGCTTCGATTCCAGCCCAATCGTGGCTCCAGCCTGTTTCATCGCCAGCCGTTGGGTCAATCTTAAATGGCACATCAACCATCTCAACTTGAGTTTCCCGCATCCAGGTATAAAAGTTTTGATAAACCGGTGAGCTAAATAGAACTTTCTCTCCTGGCTTGGTGAAGATGCGAAGAAGTTCTACAACTGCAACGCCGACATCAGTAGCAACACGAACATAATCTGGGTTTGTCTGCCAGCCCCAGCGCCGCTTTGCAAAGCCAGAAAATGCGCTACCCATCTCTGGAATAGGACCGAGATATCCCAAATCAGAAGCGGTAACCATCTCGGAAAGAATTTGGCGAATAGGTTGAGCGACTGGAAAATCCATCTCTGCTACGGGTAAAGGGAGAATGTCATGCGAGAAAGAGCGCCATTTTTCGCTGCGATGAGTCTGCAGATCGGCAAGAGATGGAATATTTATCTGGCCCTGGCTCATAAGTGTGAGTATGCCAGTTATGCCTCGTTTGGCGAAAGGCGGCGCGTTGAATTACGTACTACAAGTGTTGTAGGAAGAATCATGGATTTAGGGGCAGCACTCGGCTTTCGCAGCCGCTCCATAATCGACCACGCTGCCATTTCACCCATCAATTGTGTCGGTTGTTCAATTGTTGTGAGATCTGAATATTCGGCCATCTCATGTCCATCAAATCCAATTATTGAAATATCTTCTGGAACTTTTAATCCGTGGCGACGCGCAGCCTGCATCGCTCCAAATGCCATCTCATCAGATTCGCAGAAAATTGCAGTTGGACGATTAGGACGGGCAAGCAAATCATCCATAGCGCGCGATGCGGTATTCATTGTGAAGTCACCGTGCACTTCTCGCGATGGATCCCATTCCAAACTGTTTTCGGAAAGTACTTGCATAAATCCTTTACGGCGATCTTGGGGGACGCTGAAATTAAATGGATCATCGGGGCGCCCAGACATTAAGCCAATTTTCTTATGTCCTTGATTCACTAAATGCTGAGTCGCAGTACGTGATGCGGCAACATCATCGATCGCAACGCTTGAACAATCGGGGTGATGCATTCCTACTAGAGATACAGGAATGCCAAGGTTGAGCATCGAATCAAACTCTTCCTCGGTTGGCGGCAAACTGATAACGATTAACGCATCAACTCGACCCTTTAAATGTTGGTGCTGGAAGAGTCGTTCGCGCCCCTTCATCTGAGTAAAGTTATTAAGAAGTAAGTCAAAACCAGCTTCACGTAGCGCTTGTTCTGCTCCGCTTATCACTTGGGCGAAATACCAACGTGAAATATAAGGCGCGACGACACCGATGTTATTTGTCCGGCCTAGCGAACCTTTACTTTGAACGGGAGAAATTGGGTAGTTGAGCTTTTCCGCAGCCGCCATAATTTTGGCGCGAGTCGCATCATTTACATGCTGGAAGCCACGAAGTGCGCGCGAAACAGTTGCAGTCGAGACTCCCGCCTCTTCTGCAACTTCCTTAATTCCGGCCATCTTCCTCGCGCTCCCTTTGCTTTTCTTTATCCCGTATTAAAGTCTTTAAAACCTGCAAGAGAATGTAAAAACCTGCAAGAGACTGTAAAAGTACGCTATTGGCCCTGCAACTTGCAAGGTGCCATACTCTCCCGCAGCAGATATCGTGCGTAGACAGAGAGGTTCAAGTGAAGATCGAAAAAGGTTTGGTGATTACTGAGCGCCAAATGCGTAAAGCGGTCGCTGACTTATCGCAACGCGATCGTCGCCTCGCAGCGATTATTGCCGCGCATCCACTCTGCACCGTTGGTCGAAATCCAAAGCCGATCTCTCACTTCGAGGCGCTAGTTGAATCGGTGATCTCACAGCAATTGGCGGTGAAGGCGGCAGAGACTATTCACGGAAGAGTTGTAAAACTCGCGGGTGGAAAAATCTCGCCGAGAAAGGTCCTGCAAATAAGTGAGACAGCGATGCGCGAAGCCGGCGTATCTGGTGCAAAGTTTAAAACTATTCAGGGGCTAGCCGATGCCGCTGATTCCAAGCGAATTGCAATTAATAAATTGCACGAAATCGAGAGCGATCAGGAAATATTTGAACAATTAACCTCACTTTGGGGAATCGGCCCGTGGACGGTAGATATGTTTATGATGTTTCAGCTTGGTCGGTTAGATATCTGGCCAACTGGAGATTTAGGGGTTCGTCGCGGATATGAAAAAATTTACAAGTTAAAGGAAGAGATTGCCCCGAAAGATTTAGAGCGAAAGGGCGATAAATTTAAGCCTTACCGCAGCATCGTGGCTTGGTATTGCTGGAGATCTCTCGAAAAATAAATTACTTTGCTTCTAAGATCAGTGATACTGAGTTAATACACCAGCGTTGATCGGTGGGGACGTCATAGCCTTCGCCTTCAAAAACATGCCCTAAATGTGAATCGCAAGTAGCACATCTAACTTCGGTGCGAATCCGAGGAGCCAGTGAGCGATCTTCAATTAAAGTAACAGCGTCATCTGCTGTTGGCGCATAGAAAGATGGCCACCCACAACCGGAGTGAAACTTTGTCTCCGAACGGAATAGCTCTGAGTTGCAAGCTTTGCAACGATAGATTCCTAATGTTTCAGAATCGGTGTATTCACCAGTAAATGGACGCTCAGTTGCGCCATTACGAAGAACTTCATAAGAAAGCGGATCTAGCTTCGCCTTGAGTTCCTCCTCATTAATTTCAACTTTCTTATTACTCAATTTGCCACCGACTTATCTACGGAGTGAGGAAAAGCCACGCCGGTGCTGGAATGACAGTCGTATCCATTTGGATTCTTTGCTAAATACTTTTGGTGATACTCCTCCGCCAAATAATAAGTAACACCTTCAGCTCCTAAAATTTCTGTAACAATTTCACCAATCCCTGATTTAGAAAGTTCGCGCTGGTAAATCTCGCGAGAGGTGAGCGCTTTCTCCATTTGATCTGCTGAAGTCGTATAAATTGAGCTGCGATATTGCGTACCGATATCCCCACCTTGGGCATTTAGTGAAGTTGGATCGTGCATCGTCCAAAACTCTTCCAGCAGTCGCTGATATGAAATCAAATTTGGGTCATAATCAACTTGCACCATTTCGGCATGGCCGGTGCGGCCAGTGCAAACCGCTTCATAACTAGGGTTTTGAGTGGTGCCACCCATATATCCGACGCTGGTATTTACAACTCCCGTTAAATTCCAGAAGCGCCGCTCGGCTCCCCAGAAGCAACCGGTTGCAAAGTAAGCAGTTGAAGTTGTCATAGCGCGCATTCTTTCAGGTGTTTGCTCTTTACGCTCGGTCAAGAATGAAAGATTAGATAGCCTTCTCCCATACCTGCGCCCCCGTAGCTCAGGGGATAGAGCACCGCCCTCCGGAGGCGGGTGCACAGGTTCGAATCCTGTCGGGGGCACGCGACGCAAATCACCCGAATTAATCGGAATCTTTACCGTTACATCCTTGTTTATATCGTTGTTAGCAGGGAGAATTGTCTACCTACGCACCTAGTTGCGTTTCTTTGATTTTTACCGCGTTATCTCTATTAAGGAGTTCAGTCATGGATTGGCGACATCAATCAGCCTGCCGCGATGAAGATCCTGAACTCTTCTTTCCGGTCGGAAACACTGGTCCAGCCCTCACTCAGATAGAAGAAGCGAAGAAGGTCTGTAATCGCTGCATCGTAAAAGATGCCTGCTTATCTTGGGCGCTTGAAAGTGGCCAAGATGCTGGAGTTTGGGGCGGGTTATCAGAAGATGAACGTCGTGCACTTAAGCGTCGCGCCGCACGTAATCGTGCGCGCTTGATGGAACAAAATAATTCAAACTAATTTTCTTTAAGAGTTACCTATATAGGGAAGTGTAACTGCGCTTCGGTTCCACGATTAGTGCGAACTAAATTAATTGTTCCCTTTAACTCATTCTCAGTTAGCGTTCGAACAATCTGAAGTCCAAGATTGGCTGATTCCAAAATAGTAAAGCCTTCTGGCAGGCCAACGCCATCATCGAAGATAACTATCTGCGCCGAACTTTCTAAGCGTGATACCTCGACCGTTAAGTTGGCGCCTGACTCTGCCAATCCATGTTCGAGTGCATTATGAATTAGCTCAGTCACAACTAACGAAAGTGGTGTTGCAATCCGTGGATCGAGTGATCCAAGCTCTCCGGTACGAGAGATTTTTAACTCCCCCATTCTTGGGCTTAAATCAAGGGCGTGCGCAACCAGGCGATCTAAGACATCATCGAAGGCAACAGATGCTTCGGCGCTACTCGATAAAGTTTCATGCACTAGTGCGATCGATGCGATGCGCCGAACGGCTTCATTTAGCGCAGCGCTTGCCGCAGGATCTTCGATGCGACGTGACTGGAGTCGAAGAAGCGCAGATACCGTCTGCAAATTGTTTTTAACGCGGTGATGGATTTCGCGGATGGTGGCATCTTTGGTCACCAACTCCCGCTCACGTCGGCGCAATTCCGTGACATTCTGCAATAAAACTATCGCACCGATGCGATCTCCTCCGGCTAGAAGTGGCAGCGCCAGTAAATCAATAGTTCCGCCCGAATTCTCAATTTCAACTCGACGTAAAGTCTTTCCGCTGAGGCTAACTTCAATCGCCTCTTCGTGGGCATCACGCTTAATTTGTGATGTCTTGCGAGCTACTTCCCCCAGAACATTTCCTTCAAGTTCACCTGCCCAACCGATGCGGTTAAATGCAGATTTAGCATTAGGGCTGGCATAAATCATTGCACCGTTAATATCTAATCTAATTAACCCATCGCCTACGCGCGCAGCTGGATCGAAGAGTTCGCTGTGCTCGGTATACGGAAAAGTTCCTTCTGCAACCATTCGATAAACATTATGGGCAACTTCACGATAATTAAGTTCTAACCTACTTGGTTGGCGCATAAGTTCTGCGTTCCGGTGGCGGGCAATTACCGCGATAACTTGTTCGCCAAATATTACTGGGATGGTTTCTTCTTTGATTAAGAGGTCGCCAAACTTTTCTGGTTGGCTATCTCGAACTATTTCGGCACCCGATAACGCTTGATCAATTTGCGGGCGCGCTCCCCAAGCAATTTCGTCACCGATTACATCCTGCGGAAAGATAGTAGCCGCTGTGGTTGGCCGAATATGAGCAACAGCTACATATCCGGTAGGCCAACTCTTAAAGTCTTTTCGCAGCGGAACCCATAAAACCAAATCAGCAAAGGAAAGATCGGCAAGTAGTTGCCAATCCGAAGTTAGTTCTCGAATCCTACGTTTCTGATCGGTATTTAAAGGGCTGCGATCGCGAAGAAAGCCTTCTAACTGAGGCATCGTTTACGCCTTGAGCCATTGCGGTAGCGCATTTGAAATCTCTTGAGTTGCAAACCAAGTTAGCTCTTCGCCATCTGGAGATACTAAAAAGGCGCATTGCACATCTTCCCAGCGGCCGTTCTCCTTTAGATTTACAAAATTTTCACCATGCTCTGCAACTTGCGAATCAGAGATTTCTAACGCCAAGATAAATGCTGGCGCTGCAGAGCTCTCGCGCATCTCCATTGCCTCATCTGCAGCAAGCATCGAAAGTATGTATTCGCCTTGCTCATCATCCATATCGTTATTGGCAGTTAAGAATTTGATGGTCGGTGCATAAAGTGGACCACATTCCATCGAACCGTTACTTAAGAAGGCAGAAATCTCTTCCGCTGTAACAGGTAGGTAGCCGCGCATAGCGCCAAGGGTATAAGAAATAGGCCTTAGCCCGTAATTTGCAGAGCGATCGCGGCGATCGCCTTGCGAAGGGGCGCTTTTCCGTTTATCTCCGAGAGAGATGTCCGCTCTTTACGTGCTGCAGCGCACAATCGTGAATCGAATGGAAGATACTGAACTTGCGTGGGCGAGAGAGGTTGGAAATCCACTTGTTGCGAGTTGGCCTTCTTTACTGGAGTCTCTGAATGAGTTATAAAAATTGAAATTCGGGCTGGAAGTTTTATATCGAAAAGCTCTGAAGAAAGTGCGTGCAAACGTTGAATTTGTAGAAGATCTGAACCCGCGGAGATAAATAGTTCCTGAGCGAAGTGACTTGCCCAAATCTTTACCTGTGATGACCATCGGCGATCAGATAGATCACTGGCTATATTTTGAAGAGATCCAAGATCTATAACTATGCAATCAAAATATCCGGCAGCCTCCATCACCCGAGTTGAAAAGTCTGCAATATTGCCTTGAGTGACTTCGGAGACGGAGAGATTATCCGAAAGATCTCGCCATTTATCCTCTAAAGAAATTTTACGCAGATCTAAAAGCGTCGCGATAGCTGCTGCAGGAAAATTGGCATCAATTAGGAGCGTCTTCTTTTCTAGTTGAGATAACTCCTGTGCCAGATTTAGCGCCAAGGTCGTTGCTCCTGTGTGATGTCCAGCAGAGCCGATCGCAATAATCTTTGCCTTCAACCTAGATTTGGTCTGCAACATCGGGGCTCGCAAAAGCGGAGAACGGATATTTCCCCTAATAAATGCCAATAGTTCTCCAGGGCTACCCGGACGTGAAGAAATATCCGAAAAGCCACGCGCCGATCCTGCGCTATCGGCAAAGCCTAGAAATGAAATATTTACTTGTGCCAGTCTCTTCAATTGCAGATCGCTAAACCCAGGTAAATCAACGGAGTAAATAATTAAAGTTTTTTCAGTACATTCTTGCTTTACGCTTTTTTCAAGCGTGGCAAAATCTAAAGGTCTTGCAATAACGCTCCATCCGCTATCAAAGAGTGCACTCGATACCATTCCTTCAAACTCAGCGTCGGCGATTGCAGTGATGACGCTAGGTTGTAAAACTTCATCCATTGGAACGTACTATTACCAATCTCCCCGATGCCGTTGCCTTCAAAAGTTGAAATATCTCACTATTTTCGACCGAGACCGTTAATGAGATATCGCTACCAAAATTTCCAGCCTTACGATTGATTGAGTTAAGAAAGGCGCCGGATATAACCAAATCTGGCGTTTGCGGTTTTTCAATTCCCATCGCTTCTGGCACCCAATAGATATTTATCGCCTCACCTATTCCGATATCTTCAGGAAGATCGCTGCTGCGAATCGAGATTGGAACTTGGCCGGATTTCAGGGCACTTGGTATATCGCTTACTGCGCTTATTGAAATTAATTCACCTTTCTGGATCGAACGCAGAATATAGGCACCGGTAACCGCCACATCTCTCGAGAGATAGTCGCCACTCGCCTCCCCCAAAGAAACATCAATTTCAGTTAGATCGCTCGAAGAAATTTGAGTCCCAGGAATCAGCGAGTTGCGTGCGACCCAGTAAGTATCACTTTGATTTCCTAAAGCGGTTAAGGCCATTGCCGAGATAACGGCGGCGGCAAATAGAGCGATAGCAACAACTAATCGTGTTTGAGCGGCTTTATCTGATTTATTCATAGTGGAGTACTAAATGTCATACCTCAATAATTTAAGGCGCATGTTCCACAGTCATCCTTTCGGATGAGAGTTTCTCCTCCTTTAGGCTGAAGAGAAGTAGCGAGACTGGGTTCAAGGTGCGGCTATGGATATTAACTTTAAAGAACACAGACAAATCCGAACTCTAGAGTTGGTTTCGAGTAGCGAAGATCCAGCGATGTGGAGCCATCCGCAATTAGATCTTTACTCGCTCGCAGAATTGGCGGCAAGTCGTAAGAGCGAGAAACTTCCTGAACAACGCGCAAAGCTCTATTTAGTGCCGAGCTCCTTCGGCGAAGAGTTTGAGCCAGGTTTTGAGCCAATTCCGACTTCGGCTACTGAACTACCTGAACTGCATGCATGGACGATGAAGTTTGCAGTTAGCGTCCTCGAAATTTGGGCCGGTCGGCGGCAACCCGCCCAATTGATATCTAAATGTCATAGGCAGATATATATGAAATTACTCAAACAAGTTGGCAGTCAGAAAGAGATCGGCAGAATTCGAAGTATCCATCAATGCGAACCTTTAGATGGAATTTGTGAATCAACAATTACCGTACGTTTTGGCGACCGATTGCGCGCGATGGTTATTCGCTTTGAGGGCGTTGATCAGAGATGGTTATGTACAGAATTGCGTTTAATTTAAGCGCCACCGTGGCAACGCTTATATTTTTTCCCTGAACCGCAAGGACATTGGCTATTTCGGGAAACTTCGCCCTTAGTAGAAATACCTGATTCATCACTTGCTGTGTATTGCAAACCTGTCACATCTGCTGGTTTCTCAGAAATTCCTGACGCTTTTACCTGGGAGCCATCGCCTTCGACGGTCACCTGAACGTTAAAGACCAGGCTGGCTAGCTCTTCTTTTATTCCATCCATCATTGCGGAAAAGAGTTCGTAGCCTTCGCGTTGGTATTCAACTAGTGGATCGCGTTGCGCCATGGCGCGAAGTCCGATTCCCTCTTGTAGATAATCCATCTCATAAAGATGTTCACGCCACTTGCGATCCAATACTGAAAGTAAAACTTTGCGCTCAAGCTCGCGCATTACTTCACCGCCGAGATCAGATTGGCGTTTTTCATATGCAACTGTCGCATCTTCTAAAATTTGTGCCGTTAAATAATCCGCATCGAGTGCCGAAGTTGATCCGACCTTGGCTATTAACTCTTCTGGAGTAAATGAGATGGGGTAAACAAGTTTCAGGGCCTGCCATAAGCGGTCTAGATCCCAATCTTCGCCAAATCCTTGGGTGGTTTCGGCGCTTACATAGGCGACCAAGGTATCTGCGACAAATGTTTGAACTTGCTGCGAGATATCTTCGCCTTCTAGTACTAGTCGTCGTTCTCCATAAATTACAACGCGTTGGCGGTTCATGACATCGTCATATTTCAAAACATTTTTACGAATTTCAAAGTTTTGAGCTTCTACTTGGGTCTGTGCTGAACGAATCGCGTTACTGACCATCTTTGACTCAATTGGAGAATCATCTGGAAGGCCGGCAGCAGATAGGAATCGCTCCACCAGTGCAGAATTAAAGCGACGCATTAACTCATCTTGAAGCGATAGGTAAAAGCGTGATTCGCCGGGATCGCCCTGGCGCCCAGAACGTCCACGCAACTGATTATCGATACGACGCGATTCGTGACGTTCGGTGCCGAGTACATAAAGTCCACCGAGTGCGACTACTTCTTCGTGACCTTTCGCAACTGCCGCTTTCTGCTTAGCAATCTCATCTGGCCAAGCAGCTTCGTACTCAGCTGCGTTATCAACCGGCGAAAGTCCGCGACGTTGCAGTTCAAAATCTGCCATAAATTCTGGGTTGCCGCCGAGCATGATGTCGGTTCCACGACCTGCCATATTTGTAGCAACTGTTACTGCTCCGCTAACGCCTGCGCGCGCGATGATTGATGCTTCTCGTTCGTGATGCTTTGCGTTAAGTACTTCGTGTGGAATACCAGACTTTTTCAAGAGCGCAGATAGTTCTTCAGATTTTTCCACTGAAACGGTACCAACTAGAACTGGTTGACCCTTGCGATGGCGTTCCACAATATCTTTTGTAACTGCCATAAATTTGCCAAGTTCAGATTTATAAACTAAATCTGCTTGATCGATGCGCTGCATTGGACGATTGGTTGGAATGGGAACAACGCCTAGTTTATAAATCTGATGGAATTCAGATGCTTCAGTCATTGCCGTACCAGTCATACCGGAAATTGTTTCGTATAGACGGAAATAATTCTGCAGTGTAATTGTTGCGAGCGTCTGATTTTCATCTTTTATATCAATTCGCTCTTTAGCTTCCAGAGCTTGGTGAAGTCCATCGCTGTAGCGACGGCCAGCCAGCATTCGGCCAGTGTGCTCATCGACAATTAAAAGTTCGCCATTCATAACGACATAATCTTTATCGCGCTTAAATAACTCTTTGGCACGTACTGAGTTATTTAAATAGCCGATTAAAGTGGTATTTGCCGCTTCATATAAGTTTTCAATCTTGAGAAGCTCTTCAACCTTAGTAACGCCATCTTCTAGAATTCCGACGGTTTTCTTCTTCTCATCAACTTCATAGTGAGTATCGCGCTGTAACTTATCTGCGATATTTGCAAACTCGACATACCACTTGGTGGCCTTATCAGCCGGACCGCTAATGATCAAAGGTGTACGGGCTTCATCGATCAGAATTGAGTCGACTTCATCCACGACTGCGAAGAAGTGGTCGCGTTGTACACAATCCTCAAGCGTCCAAGCCATGTTGTCGCGTAAGTAATCGAAACCAAACTCATTATTTGTTCCATAAGTTACATCAGAGTTATATGCCTCTCGACGCTCAGATGGAGTCATGCTATTTACAATCACGCCGACTGATAATCCGAGGAAGCGGTGGATACGGCCCATCCATTCGCTATCGCGTTCTGCCAAATAATCGTTAACGGTTACCACGTGCACACCGCGGCCAGCCAGAGCATTTAAATATGAAGGAAGGGTGGCGACCAAAGTCTTACCTTCACCTGTACGCATTTCCGCGATATTGCCGCGGTGCATTGCAGCTCCACCCATAATCTGCACGTCATAGTGGCGCTGACCGAGAGTTCGCTTTGCCGCTTCGCGAACTACTGCAAAAGCTTCAGGAAGCAGGTCATCTAAAGATTCATCAGAGGCGAATCGAGTTTTGAATTCATCAGTTTTTGCACGCAATGAAGTATCGCTAAGTGCGGCTATAGCAGGCTCAAATGAGTTGACTTGATCTACGATCTTGCTGAGGTCGCGAAGGATTTTTCCTTCGCCAGCCCGCATGATGCGATCAAAAATCTTTGCCATTTATATGCCCTTTCGAAAATCAACCCCCTTATCGTAAGGGTTGGCGACGGCGCCTGTTACCGCTCCAAGAACGTTGAAACCTGCGGTCTGTAAGGCCCGTATCGCCTCCGCCAGGGTCGCCCCTGTGGTTACTAGATCATCAACAATAATTAGCGGCTCAGTATTCCCTGGGTGAGCCGGCTTCGCCAAATTATTCAAAGCTGTAAAGGCCCCCGTGATATTGGTGGATCGCTCTTGTGAATTTAATTGAGATTGGTCTCTTACCGCCCGCTGATGTTGCAATATTTCCAAAGTTTTAAGTGATTCTAGATTTCCTACAGATCTGGCAATTTCTTTCATGAAATCTCGACCTCTTTTACGTGTTGCAGATCTTCGCGAAGGTATTGCTACCAAACTTCCAGTCCCATAGTTCTTTATAAAATATTGCAACGAATGATTTATGGCATTTATGAGTAACTGATCTGCGGCTACTTGATTTGCTTCCTTTGCTCGCAACAAGACGCGAGATGCGATAGGTGAATACTCAATCGCTGAAATTACGGGATATCTATTACCTAAAATCTTTAACTCTCGATGATAGATATGAGGGTGCCAAAACTTACGGCAAATTGAACAAATAGATATACCTAATTGTGAGCAACCAATGCATCTTGATGGAAAAATTAACTCGGTCAGGCTCTTCATTGCTAGATTCTCTAGCTCTAAAAATCTCTTTAGCGGTTAATTAGATTTCCTGGGGATAATCTTCAGGTTGTGGACGTATTGGCCTGCCGCCGATCTGCTCCCCTGCAATTCTCGGCAGAGTCAGAACGAAATGTGCTCCATGTCCAAGCAAGCCCCAAGCATCAAGTTCACCATTGTGTAAGCGCGCATCTTCTAGCGCGATAGATAGTCCAAGTCCAGTTCCTCCTCGAACTCGCGCACGTGACGGATCAGCTCTCCAAAAACGATCGAAGATGCGTGAAAGCGCTGCAGGTTCTATACCGGTTCCGTAGTCTCTAACCCCGACAGCAACTTCAGTTCGAGTTGAAACTATTGTTACGTTAATTGGTTTTTCTTCAGCATGGTCCAGAGCATTTGAAAGCAGATTCCGCATTATGCGCTCTACGCGCCGAATATCGGCTTTGATCATCACATGTTCGGTCTCGTGATCAATAGTGATCGAAATAATATGGTCATGTGCGCTGGTTCTTACATCCTCGATACATCTTTCGATCAATGGAATTAGATCAAAATCGACCGGTTCCAAAATTGCGACTTCTGCATCGAAGCGACTGACTTCGAGGAGATCTTCCAAGAGTTTTTCAAATCTATCGAGTTGGGCGACTAGAAGTTCTGAACTTCGCGCGATGGTCGGATCAAAGCCTTCTTTCTGACTGTAAATTACTTCAGATGCCATACGTAAAGTGGTTAAAGGGGTACGAAGTTCGTGAGAAACATCGGATACGAATCTTTGTTGGACGCGAGAGAGATTTTCCAGTCGAGAGATCTGCGATTCCAGAGAAAGCGCCATATCGTTAAATGCCTTGCCAAGCGTTGCAATTTCATCGGAACTGTCAACCTTCATTCGTTGCGAGAAATCACCTTGGGTAAATTTCTGGGCAATGCTCGCTGCTTCGCGCACCGGCTTTACCACTTGGCGAACAACCAGCCAAGTAATTAAACCAATTAGAAATAAAAGTGCAAAGCCAGTGAGTAGAAGTGCATTCTTGATTATCGAAAGTGTTCGGTTCTGGTTATTGAGCGAATAAATCAGATACATCTCATAATTGCCAGATTTGGGAATTACAATTTGGCGCCCGGCAATTAAAACGTTGGCATCTTCTCGATCTTGATATTTCAATTTGGCATATTGGTATTCAACTAAATCACTCGATCGCACTTTTTTGCGTATCTCATCAGGGAAAGATGAGACTTCTAAACCGTCTGTTGAGGTGCTGTAATTAGGGGAATCCACTTTTAAAGAGATTTTGAATGGGGCTCCAAACCGATTTAAGAAAATTGTTTTTCTATCCTGGCTAAGGCTGACTTCAGTTGAAGAAATAATTACTTCCTGTACCGCCTTCTCTATGATTGGAATTTTGGCACTTTCAATTAGCAAAAATTGATATTGCGCATTGAAGAAGGAGGATCTTGCTTCTGCGAGAGAGGATTCTAGATTTACTTCCCTTACTCCATCAGAGAGTTGCGAATAAAGCGCAGATCCAGTTAACCAAACGACACCAAGAGATAACAGAACGGTAGAGACAATTACCTTTGAGGCAAGTGAGTTGCGTAACCTGTTGGGAATGCGGTTCATTCTAGGAACCGCCCATCACTCCAGCTTTGTAGCCAACTCCGCGTACTGTCATAACAATTTCAGGGTGCTCCGGATCATGTTCCACCTTTGAACGTAGCCTCTGCACGTGAACATTTACTAGACGAGTGTCGGTTGAATGACGGTAGCCCCAAACTTCACCAAGTAGCGCATCGCGAGTAAAGACGCGACCTGGCTCTTTCGCTAAAGCGACTAACAAATCAAATTCCAAGCGAGTTAGTGCAATCTTCTTTCCGCCTCGAGCAACTTCATGGGCGGTGACATCTATTGAGAGATCACCAATATTTAGTAGCCCTAAAACATCTGCATTTGTGCGGCGTAATCGGGTACGGATTCTTGCGATGAGTTCTGAAGGGTGTCGAAATGGTTTCACCATGTAATCATCTGCACCGGCTTCCAGACCTCTAACGATGTCGTGGGAGTCGCCTTTCGCGCTGAGCATCACAATCGGAACCATTGATTCGGCGCGGATTAATTTACAGACTTCTATTCCATCTAAACCGGGAAGCATTACATCAAGTAGGACAAGATCTGGAGGGTTATTTCTAAAAACCTCCAGCACCTCGTCACCACGACTTACTAGATCCACGTCGATGCCGGCACCGGTTAAAACGATGCCGAGCATCTCCGCTAGATCCTGGTCGTCATCGACGACCATTACTAAAGTCATTAGCTACCGTGCTCCCAAGAGTTCAAGTACATATCTTGCGCAGGAGTTAAGGTATCGATACGTCCACCCATTGAAATCAACTTAAGCTTGGCAACTTCCTTATCGATATAGGTCGGAACGTTGTGAACACCTGCAGAAAGATTCTTCGCTTCCTTAACTAGATATTCCGCGGTAAGTGCTTGATCAGAGAATGACATATCCATTACTGATGCTGGATGGCCTTCTGCCGCACCTAGATTTACCAAACGACCTTCGGCTAGAAGTAATAAGCGACGTCCATCAGCAAGTACATATTCATCAGTCTGGTGGCGCATCTTGGCATTCTTCTTCTTGGAGTTCTGCTCTAACCAAGCGACATCGATTTCAATATCGAAGTGGCCAGAGTTTGCCATTATTGCGCCATCCTTCATCACCGCAAAGTGCTCATCTCGCAATACATCACGATTTCCCGTCACAGTAATAAATACATCGCCAACTTTTGCAGCATCAAGCATTGGCATGACTCGGAATCCCTGCATCATTGCATCAAGGGCCTTAGTTGGATCGATTTCGGTAACAACAACATCAGCACCCATACCCTTAGCGCGTTCTGCAACGCCCTTACCGCAGTAACCAAAACCTGCTACGACGACTATGCGTCCGGCAAGAAGGAAGTTTGTCGCACGGAAGACAGCATCGAGAGTTGATTGGCCTGTGCCATATCGGTTGTCGAACATGTGCTTGGTATCAGTGTCATTCACGGCGATCATTGGGAAGGTAAGCGCACCGTCTTTAGCCATTTGGTTAAGACGAATTACGCCAGTTGTGGTCTCTTCGCAACCACCGGCGATATTTGGAAGGAGTTCTTTACGAGTTGTGTGAAGCGTATTAACGAGGTCGCAACCATCATCGAATACTTGGTGAGGTTCGATATCTAGCGCTGCATTGATATGTGAGTAATAACCATCGCGATCAACTGCGTTGCGGGCGAATACGGAAATTCCATATTCGTGAACTAGCGCAGCAGCTGTGTCATCTTGAGTAGAAAGTGGGTTTGAAGCGCAGAGTGCAATTTCCGCTCCTCCTGCTTTTAAGACGCGCATCAAGTTGGCTGTCTCGGTTGTCACGTGCATGCAAGCGGCGATTCTTACGCCAGTAAATGGCTGTGACTTCTCGAAGCGTTCACGGATCTGCGCAAGTACAGGCATATTACGTTCTGCCCATTCAATCTTTTTGCGACCTTCGGCTGCAAGTGATGCGTCGGCAATATCGTGACGCGGAAGTGTTGATGTGACTGGTGAATTCATGGTGTTCTCCTTAATTGGTAATGATTAACAGTTGGTTGGACTGTGCTTACCTAAGGCGTAGGGCTCTACTTTGCTAGGCGGCTCTGTGCATAGGTTAGCGCCCACGGACCCTTACTGGCTATTTACACGCTAGCCACGGATTGTGGCGAGCACCTCATCTCGAATCTTTTCCATGCGCGCTTGCGTCTTGGCTTCTACATTTAAACGTAAGAGAGGTTCAGTATTGGATGCACGGACGTTAAACCACCAACTCTCACTGTTGACTGTCAATCCATCAAGGTGATCCACATCATTTCCCGCGCTTACTCCAAACCTTGCTTCTACCTCTGCCATTGAGATCTGAGAGTCAGCAACTTCCGAGTTAATTTCTCCGCTAGATATATAGCGGCTATAAGGTTTCAATAATTTAGAGAGCGCAGTATTTACTTCCCCTAGTGCAGCAATCGCATGCAGGGCTGCCAACATCCCAGAATCGGCACGCCAGAAATCGCGAAAATAGAAATGACCTGAATGCTCACCGCCAAATACCGCTCCGGTTTCCGCCATCAATTTCTTAATATAAGAATGGCCGACCCTAGATCTAATTGCTTTCCCGCCACATTCTTCAACTATCTCTGCGACCGCACGTGAAGAAATCAGATTGTAAATTATATTTGCGCTAGGGTTTTTCTTTAACTCACGGTCTGCGATTAACGCAGTCAGCGTGGATGGATTTACTAACTCACCATTTTCATCAACTAAGAAACATCGGTCGGCATCGCCATCAAATGCAAGTCCGATATCAGCCTTATGCTTTTTCACTGCCTTCTGCAGATCTTTAAGGTTCTTAGCATCTATCGGATTTGCTTCGTGATTTGGGAAAGTGCCATCTAATTCAAAATACATAGGAATTACTTCACAATTCAAGCGGGCAAAAACTGCTGGAGCAGTATGTCCAGCCATTCCATTGCCGGCATCAATTACGATTTTTAGCGGGCGGATTTCCGATAAATCTACGAGCGTCAGCAAGTGATCTACATATGCGGTTAACATATCTTCACTGCGTTCTTTACCGACGCTTCTAAAATCTATTGGAGAGCCTTCGTTCACATACCTTTCGATAGCCAGAAGACCAGATTCTTTACCGATTGGTCTAGCTCCACTTAGGCAGAGCTTTATCCCGTTATATTCCGCTGGATTATGGCTTGCTGTGAACATTGCCCCAGGAAAATTCAATTTTCCCGCCGCAAAATAAAGCAGATCAGTCGATGCCAAACCTATGCGAATAACATTTAAGCCTTGTGAAGTTACGCCGGCGGAGAAGGCATCTGCAAATATTGGTGATGAAGGACGCATATCTTCACCGATAACAACTGTTCCGGGCTCTCGCTCTTGCTGCAGAAAGCGGGCGAATGCAACTCCTGTAGCAAAAGAAAAATCGGCAGTGATTTCTACATCCACTAAACCGCGAATGTCATACGCTTTAAATATTGAAATATGCCGCTTCTCTCTTTAGGCGATCAATCTAACTGTTCCAGAATAATTTTAAGAGGGAACCGCACGCAAGTGGCCACGGCGGCCAATTTGACCATCTTGGCTATTTGAGTTGTTGAGTACGCCTTCAGCGCTCGAGCCAGCTGGAGATAAATTCAAATTTGCAACCTCGCGAACTGCATCGGCAATAGCCATTAAATCATCTTCGCTTGGACCAATATCTGTTAGAGAACTCTCTTCCTTTATGACATTCCAACCATTGGGAACTGTTAGACGTTTGCCATGAGCTTCACATAGATCATATGAATGAGGTTCGGAAAAAGTCGCCAAGGGGCCAAGCACTGCGGTTGAGTCGGCATAAATGTAAGTAAGAGTCATAGAAGCCAGACTTCTACAACTCACACGCGAACAGCTGCGCCCTGTTCTAGCCAACTTACTCATGACTACAAGGCTAGTGGGGTGTAGGGCGAAAATCTGGGATTATCAAGGAGTTAAGACGCGAATATTTGAAAGGGGAGCTGATGATTTAGTTAGAACACTTCCTGGCGAAAGTGGGAAATATCCATAGCCACTCTTCGTGGAAATTAAGCCAGCGCCGTAAATTCCCTTGCCAACCTTTACAAATGTGATCGATCGAACTCCATCTGGAATCTTTACCGTTGCAATCTCATCGCCTCTAACTTTTAGGACCTTCCGCTTACCTTTATCGAGTAATAGTTCAATATCGAGATTTATCGCTCCGCCTATAAAAACTAATTGTGGCGAAAGCCCAGATGTTGCTAAGGACATTTCGCCTAGCTCCGGAGCATAAGTACTCCAAATAAAGTCTGCTTTCTTCTCCGCAAAAGTCGGTGAATAGACCGATGCTACAAGTGGCTCATCTGAAGTGATATGTAAACCAAATTTGCTCGATGGCAGGTTCGGTTTGAGTTCGAAAGATGCCACCGACCCAGCTTTTACCAACTTATTTTCAAATCCGGCTGGGATAAAACTTCCATCTGTCGACAAAACATTGATGGTGACGTGAGCATCTAATTCTCCAGGAACAAGTAGGCGAAGTGAATGCGCCAGCTCAACTGATTTCTTGCCTTCTTTGCGAACAGTATGCGGTACTGCAGGAATATAAATTTCTTTAATTGCCTTTGGAGCAAAGTTAATGATGTCCCCGCCTAGCGCTTTCAACCCTCGCCCTCGTTCATCCAGTAAATAACTGGTCACACGACCTGATCTGGTTAGCGCTCGAATAACGAGTTCACCAGAACCGGGTGCAAGCGAATCTAGACCAATCTGACGATAGGAATTGGCTTCCAGAGTAATTGGCTTTGTGGGCTGCACACCGATTTCATTCCAGATTTGTAAATCTACAATTGCAGAACTGAGACCGCTATTTACAATTAAGATTTTGCCTTTACTGGTTACATCGGCTGTACCACCGACGAACCATTGTTCATTTTGCAACGATGAACAGATGGTTGCACCAGCCCATACCCCACTACGAATTTGCCACACAACAGGCGTAGAACCTTGCGATTCAACAATCACTGGCGCTTTCGCCTGCATATACCTAAGGGTTTGTGCGGGAACAAAGGAGAGAGACTTAGTACCTGTTTTGCGTAATGGCGTTTTACTAGATTGCAGAGATATTGCAGTTGTTACCTTCGTAGGAGTTGGAGGGCACACAACTGCGGGATAATTAGTGGAAAACTCACTTTTAGATAGGCCAACGTTTAATCCATTAGCCGCTAAAACAACTGCGACTGCGGAGAAAACAATAAGAGTGGGGCGTTGAAATTTCATGCCAACTCCGCATCTTCGATTTCGCGTCGACGGCGACCTGCAGGAAATGCCAGAACTGTTACGGTTACTAATACGATAATTTGAAACGATACCCAAGCGCGACGTGAGGTTCCGTCATACATTAACGTCACCAAACCTGGCTTAGTCACGATAAATACTGGCATTCCATCAACGCTACGTTTTCGCTCTAACCGCGATCCATCCTGCATCGCTCTCCAGCCGCGACTGAAGTTTTCAGTCAGAGTTAATTCACCCGGTTCGTTAATTGTGATACCGAGTTTGCCCTGCTGGACCACCGTATTTTTCCCAGAAGAATTGGTAAAGAGAACTTCTCCGGTATTTACTGAAATTTTCCAGACTATGCCAGCGTTTGTAGAAGATGCCCTAGAAAACCCACCTAAGCCATCAATGACGCGTGCAAAATTTTCATCAATAGGACTCTTCAAAAAAAGGTACTTAATACCGTGAACAGCAAAAGTGGTACTTGCCGTTAAACCAGTACCGTCAGCAAGCTCTTGAACGGCAATTGAAATTTGTTCTCTATCAGCCGGTGCTATATCCGGTTGCGCCAACGTGGCATCTCCGCCACGAGCTATATAGTAATTTAAAGAGACATCTTGACCATTTGTGCGCGGACGAATAACCATAGTTTTAGCATCGCTTTCTACAGCAAGGTATGCCGGTAGAACTACACCTTTTCCAGTTTGCAAAGGTGAGGTGGCGCCACTGCCCACAACCCAAGAGATTGAAGTAATCGTGTAAAGCGCGGTAAAAATTAAAAGTACTCCTGCTGAAATATGCCGAAAATTTATATTTGTCGTAATCAATCGTTCGCGTAACTTATCTAACATAATTACTGCTGCGCCGATTGCGGCAATGGTTGTTAGCGCCAGCAATGAACCAGCGTAAATTGGGGTTGCTATCGCGGTACCGTTACCTGTTACCGATATGGTGCTTAACAAAACCGCTGCGAGCAACGAGATAAAGCCAAGTTCGGCCACAAAACGAGCTTTTGTCGAAGAAAATAATGAAATAACAAGAACCAGTATTAATGGGCTAACGATATAAATTGGAAGCGATCCCGGTCCACCAGGATTGCCAATTAAAGTTAAATTTGGACCGCCTCCTGGAATTAGAAATCCAGAATCTATAAAGAAACGCTTTGGCTGAAGCAATAACTCAAAACTCCAGGGAGCGCATATTAGGAACGGTGTAATTACTAGTGCCAAACGTCTATAAAGGCGCTTATTAAAGAGATCTACATTTAGCCCACGATCGCTCGCGGCGTAATCCCGGTAAATTCCAAAGCCGCTAAACACAAGGCCAATTACCAACAAGATCGGTGAGAACGCCACCAAAACTGAACTCAAGAGGGAGAGGCCAAAAATTCGCCGCCACGAAAATTGGTCGAGTTCAAAGATTCCTTGAGAGGCATTTATAAAGAGTGGTACGAGAATAAGGATGATCACTGTACTTAAGCGGCCTGAATTTATCGCTGAAATAGCAACTGGTGAGATCGCATAAAGCAAGGAGGATCCAACAGTTAACCAACGGTTATTGGAGAGCCGGCGCAATAGAAGGTAACCCGATCCTGCTATTAAAAGTGGGGCAAGTAAGAAAAGAATCGAAATGAAGAACTTGAGATTTCCAAAAAATGGGGTTCCAAACACGGCAAGCATGGCAAGCCAAGTGGGTGCCGCCGCGGACGTACCCATCCCTATTGAGTGCCATCCACTGAAATAAGTATTCCAAATATCGCTCACACCAGCAGGTTGTTCGGCAAGAGCGCCACCAGATATCGCACCAAGCCGATTACGAGACCAAATTAAAGTAAGAACCAGTAGAAATATGGGCAGAGCAATTAGCGGACGCTTGATAATTGAAAACCAATTGCGATTTGATGCTGGGGTCAATAAATCTTCTTCATCTAAATTTTCATCCAAGATTGAGATATCGCGAATTTCAGTGATTTCATCTGGAAATATTTGGGAACGTATCCACTCCGCTGATCTGGATAGGGATTGGCGGAGCTGAGACCAACGTGAGGGAATGAACTTCAAGGCGATGCCCGCGGGCACTAAACGCTGGGTGCGTCTTACTTTTCGAGCTGCAAATAGTTCTCCGGGATGAATAAATAGTGAGCCCACCGCCAGAATCTCATCACTGGCGTATCCAGGTAGCTTTGCAAATAAGAATCCAATTGATCGAAATATTGAACCCATCAAAAGTTGCAGAGTTAAGAGAGGTAAACGCCACCAAGACGAGTTCGATAAGAGAACATAAGCAGCATTGCGTCGATCTAATAAAAGTGGGCGATGTAAGAAAGCTTCGGCCACATCGACAGTACGTCGCTCGTTTGCCGATGCTTCAGCGTGAAATGCGACAGCGTTAGATACAGCAATTGCGGCATACCCTGCTGAATATAGACGCCATCCAAAATCAACATCGTCGCGAAAAAGATCAAGATTGGGATCAAAGCCACCTAATTGTTCAAATATATCCCTGCGAATTAGCGCACCAGCCGTACTTACCGCAAGAACTTCGTGAACTCCATCTCGTTGTCCTTGGTCGTACTCATCTGGTTCAAGACCTGTCCAGCGATTTCCATTCGCTGCGATACTGATGCCGATTTCCAATAAATGTGTCCGATCGTGCCAACCTAAGAGTTTGGGGCCGGCCATAGCTACGCTCGGACGCGTATTAACTTCTGCAATTAAATTTGCCAGAGCTTTGCGATGAACTGATAAATCATCGTGAATGAGCCAGAGCCATTCATGTTCTGGATTAACAATTTTGGGAAGAGTTGAAACTGCGTGATAAACCGCTTCGCCAAAACCAGTTTCGCGATCCATTGGTAAAACCGGGATGCGCGCGCCTTTAACTAATTTTGCAGAAGAATCAATTGAGCCGGTATCGACTGCAACTATTTGATCTATCTGATGCGTTTGGGAAGTAAGTGATGCAACTACTTCAGGCAGCCAAGTTGCGCCGTCGTGAAGTACAAGAATCGCGGTGACGCGATGTGAACTCATGAGAGTTACGCTGGGCGGCGCTTCAAACGGCGACGCTCACGTTCGGAGAGTCCACCCCAGATTCCAAAGCGCTCATCGTGTGCGAGCGCGTATTCCAAACATTCTTGGCGAACATCGCAAGAAAGGCATACGCGCTTTGCTTCACGAGTTGAGCCACCCTTTTCAGGAAAGAATGCTTCCGGATCTGTCTGTGCGCAAAGTGCGCGCTCTTGCCAGGAGAGTTCAACGTTCTCTCCATTTGCTAATTTGATTGATGGGCCAGCAGTAGGGGCTGTTGGATTGCCAGTTGTTGTTGCTTCTGGACGAATCGGCATTGACTAATCTCCTAAAGACCTTCGGGGTCACGCTCTGATGTGAACGTAACTTCTCTAGAACGAATTACACGCTTGTAATCCCTCTAAGTCAAGTCCAAGGCTGGGGTTTACACCTGCTGAATTACGCTCAATTTCGCAGATTTATCGACTTATTAGAGCAAAATTGGCAGATTTTCTCTTGGTGAAATGTATTTTCCTAAGATTTCTGAAGCTGATGCGAGTTGCGAATTATGAAGAATAAAAGAGTCGGCGATCACGCAATTATCGCCAATCTCGACCCGGTCGCCGATAATCGAATTGGTGATCCTGCAATTTGTACCGATCGTTGAACCTTGGCCTATCGAACTTCCCCCAGTAATCACGGAGCCCTCACCAATTTTGCTTCCGGGCCCAGCTAAAAAACCTTCGCCGACGATATCGCGGGAGCCTTGGAAGAGGGCCGCTGGAGTACCGATATCGAGCCAGTAAGACTGTTCGCTATAGCCATATACGGGGCGGCCACTCTTAACTAATTGTGGGAAAGTCTCGCGTTCAATACTGACAACTATATTTTCTGGAATCTGTGAAATTACAGAAGCGTTGAAGATATAACAACCGGCATTTATGGCGTTAGTAACTGGGCGCTCCATCTTCTCCAGAAAATCTAAAACTCTGCCATTTGAATCTGTCGGTACACATCCAAACGCCCTGGCATCTGCAACTTGGATTAAATGTAGCGTCGCATCTGCGTTATTTGTTCTGTGAAAATCGAGCTGCGCTGCAATATTGTGGCCACTTAAGACATCGCCGTTAAATATTACAAATTCCTCATTTGACTCAGCAAAGTTAACAAGGGCGGCGGCATTGCGAATTGCACCACCTGTGCCAAGTGGTTCACTTTCAACCGCATAAAGTAACTGCATTCCCCATTTGGAGCCATCACCGAAGTAAGGTGTGAATACTTCAGAGAGATAAGAAGTAGCTAAAATAACAGTGTTAATTCCGGCTTTCTTAGCGGCAAGTAGTTGGCGTTCTGTTACTGGTAATCCGCCAACGGGCAACATTGGCTTAGGGGTTTGATTGGTAAGCGGTTTTAATCGGGTACCCATTCCACCTACGAGCAGTATGCCGATCGCCATTATTTAAGGGCCTGCCGAATACGCGCTGCGGCATCGGAGATTTGTTGATCAGTTGCAGTCATAGCCACTCGAATATGCGATGCACCTTTTGGTCCATAGAAAGTGCCAGGGGTAGCCAGAATTCCGAGGCTGGCCAGCCAATCTACCGATTTCCATGAGTCTTCAGATCGAGTACACCAGATATAAAGTCCTGCGGCCGAGTCATCAATTTTAAAACCCGCTTCCTGTAGAGCTGGAGCGAGAGTTGCGCGGCGCGAGTTGTACCGAGTGCGCTGTTCTGCAACATGTTTTTCATCGCTTAAAGCGGCGACCATAGAATTTTGAATTGGTAGCGGAACCATCATTCCCGCATGTTTTCTAACCTCACGAATCTGTGCAATTAACTTTGAGTCGCCGATCAAAAATGCACCACGATAGCCAGCCATTGACGAACGCTTTGATAACGAATGCACCACTAAAATATTAGAGTTATCGCCATCGGTATATTTGAGAAGCGAAGTTGGAATTGTTCTATCGCCAAAATCTATGTAGCACTCATCGCAGACCAATACCGCTTGATTGCTGCGCACCCAGTTAATAGCAGCGCGTAGTTCAGATTCAGAATGAACTCGCCCGGTTGGATTTGCGGGGGTATTTACCCAAGCAAAATCTGCGCTTGGCCAAGTTTTAGCATCTACTCCAACGGCAATTGGTTCAGCTTGGGCCAATAGCGCGCCTACTAAATAAGTCGGATAAGCCACCTCGGGATAGATAACTTGCTTACTTTCCAAAACGGTTGGCAACCAAGCCACCAACTCTTTAGAACCGATTACAGGAAGTACATCAAAGTCACCTGATGCGCCCAGATGGTTAATCGCCCAATTTCGAATTGCGCTTTGTAACTCTTTCGTGCCGGCAGTTACGGGATAGCGCGGTGAATCAGAACTTGCGCGTAAAGCGCTTTGAATCAACTCAGGTGTCGCATCAATCGGAGTTCCTTGCGAAAGATCGATAATTCCCGCCGAATGTGCACGAGCTTTATCTGCATAAGGCGCAAGCGCATCCCACGGAAAATCTGGCAGTGGTTTGCGCATGATCGTCAGGTATCGCTGGCTTTACTGAAATTATTCTTTAGGTGGAAGGGCGGCGACTATCGGATGATCGCTATTTGTTAAGCCAACTTTGGCAGCGCCACCAGGTGAACCAAGTTCAACGAAGAACTCGGTATTTATCTTGGTGGAGTCTTTCCATTGTGAAGGAATGTCATCTTCGTAATAAATCGCTTCGACCGGACAAACCGGTTCGCAGGCGCCGCAATCGACGCATTCGTCAGGCTGGATATAAAGCGAACGCGCTCCTTCATAGATGCAGTCAACTGGGCACTCTTCGATGCAGGATTTATCCTTGACATCAACGCACGGTTGGGCAATTACATAGGTCACGAGCAAACCTCCAGATTTGATAGCGCTCGAAAAGCGCAACTCACTTTGGCGCTTATTCTAACCATGCGTAGGCGTCGTTGCCCGATTAAAGTATCGATATGACCGAGGCAGCCCAGAAATCTGTGCCATCACTTCGAGGGGCGATCGGTAAACGCGTGACTATTCGTCTGCGCGAACCAGGCGGCGGATATCGGGATATCGTCGGGATTTTGCAGAGCGAGCGAGAATTAATTAATTCTAAATCTCAGTTGATCTCCTTTTCACCAGATGAGATCGCAATTTGGCGCGAGATTAAACCGCTCCCTGATTTAGCCGGAAAGGGTGCACCACTTTCAAAAAGAATTGTGGAGTTAGAAAAACTCTCGGATCTTACGTGGCCGGCGGATGAAGTTATCGAATACGGACAGTGGCGACTTCGGATCTCTGATGGATTTAGTATGCGCGCTAATTCAGTTCTGCCCCTTGGCGCCGACCCAATCGGCGAACCTCCAGTCGATCTCGCTGCCGCAGTAAATCAAGTGATAAGTACCTATCGCGAAAATAAACTAAGGCCGACCTTTAGTATTCCTCTGCCAATTTATGATGAGTTAGATAGATACTTGCAGCAGACCGGCTGGGATATAAAGTTTGATGCAAATTTCTTGATTAGAGATATTGGCAATATAGAAATCTCTAGCCACCCTGATTACTTAGTTGAAACATTGGATAACCCATCCAAATTATGGTTAGAGATGAATTCAAATCAGCCTCTAGAGAAGATAATGCGGCGCTATCCAGCTCGATATGGTGCAGTGAAAGCTAATGGAGAAATTATTGCAGTCGGGCGAATCGCAATCGCTGATAGTTGGTCAATTGTCACAAGGTTATTTGTTGATCCAGCCCATAGAGGTAAAGGAGTGGCAAGAATTTTAATGGCTAATCTATTGGCTGCTGCAAAAGGTGATGGCGCTACAAAAGTTGCTTTACAGGTAGATAATGAAAATGGTGCAGCTCTTGCCCTCTACCAATCTATGGGTTTTAGAATGCACCATAAATTTGTGTATCGCGTCTTGGCTAATAAATCGGTCAAATTATGATCGCTATCTATGACACATTGACGCGCGGATTGAAAGAGGTTCCAAGCGAAGACAACTCCATCAATATCTACTGTTGCGGCCCAACTGTCTACCGTGATGCCCACGTCGGTAATTTGCGCACTTTTCTGCTTGCCGATCTGATTGTTCGCGCTTTAAAACTTGAGGGGCGAAAGGTTAGATTAATTCAGAATATAACTGATGTCGGTCATATGTCTGAAGATTTTCAAGCTGAAGATAAATTGCTGCAACAGGCAGCGCTGGAGAAACGAGATCCATTTGAGATTGCTCGTAAATATGAAGAGAAGTTCCATCAAGATTTAGCCAAAATTAATATTCTCCCCGCGGATTCCTACCCACGAGCAAGTGAAACTATTGATCTAATGCTGCACACGATCACACAGTTAATATCTAGTGGACATGCCTACGCGACCGAACTTGGTTCCGTCTACTTTGATGCACGATCTTACGAAAGTTACGGTGCAATAAGCGGAAACAAATTGGAGTCGCTAAAGCCAGGTCATAGGTATGAATACAGCGATGAAGGTGACAAGCGCTTCCACGCTGATTGGGCGCTCTGGAAATCCGCCGGCAATCGCACGGAAATGGTTTGGGAATCCCCTTGGGGTAAAGGTTTTCCAGGTTGGCATATCGAATGCACTGCTATGTCGCTTGAGTTATTGGATAAGAGAATTGATCTACATGTGGGTGGAATTGATCTGCGCTTTCCTCACCATGAAAACGAACGCGCGCAATCAAATTCAATTATTGGGCATGAAGCGGTAAATATGTGGGTACATGGCGAACACCTACTATTTGAAGGTCGCAAGATGTCTAAGAGCGCTGGAAATGTTGTTCTAGTTAATGATTTAGTGGAGCGCGGATTAGATCCGCTCGCCTTACGTCTTGCATTGCTTGAAAATCGCTATCGATCTCAGATGGATTTAACTTGGGCAGGGCTGGAAGCGTCTAATTTAACTTTAAGGCGCTGGCGAACCTGTATGTCAACTTGGGGCGAACATCAAAATCAATTGGAAGATGCAGAGATAACCGGTGCGATTGCGAAAGATTTAGATACGCCGCGCGTTTTGATCAGAATGCGCGCAATTGAAAAGGATCCTTTGTTATCGGGCGATATGAAGCGCTCAATATTTCTTTATGCAGATTCACTTCTTGGACTAGATTTAAATCGCCCCATAGAAGTACGTCAACTTACCCCTGAGCAAGTTGAGCTCTTGCAACTACGTGCGCAAGCGCGCCAAGTCAAGAACTGGGGTGAGAGCGATCGCCTTCGTGATTTATTGGCGAATATGGGTATCGAAATTAACGATGGACCCGATGGGCAGAGTTGGAGTTAATTCGCAGGCAGAGCTATTGCAATAAATAACGCAATAACTGAAGCGAGTAAGAAAATATTTCCTAATCTGTCACCTTGGATCAAGATTTCGTTGCCTACTCCGAAAGATGCTCCGCGTGCAAAGATTGCAATCCAAGAAAGCGCGGCAATCCACTTATAAAAACGTTTTCCAAAGGAACGCCCCACCGACCAAATTGCGACAAAGGTCCCAGCAATAGCAATTGCAATTCCATATGGAGGAGCAAAGTGGTGAAGAAAAACTGCCGCTACCCCAGTGGCAACTCCGACAAATAGAGCACCTAAAAATTTCATTTAGAGAGTAACGCCTGCGAATAAATCAGATTCGCGCCCATTGGCATCAAATGGAGCGCTCTTTTCTCCTTTAACTAAGGTGTAGTACTCATTACCCCAGACTTTCAGCCCCAAATTATCCGAGAGGGCAAAGAAAGGACCATCGAGTGAAATTTGCGTGTGATGGGCTTTCATCGCCGTCATCTTCGCATCCACATAAGCGTTTCCATCAATAAGAGTTGTAACAAAAGAGTCATCTTTAGCGAATGGTAAATCATCAACGTTATCTGCTCCGAAGAAATCAGAGCCCAACTCTTTCATCTTGGCCATACTCTCGGCGAGCACGGATTTCGGCATAGTGTTCCAATAAATTTTCTCAATCTGCCAATTAGATTTTTCGCTCGCTCGCATCGCAACGCGATGGGCCTGGATGTGATCTGGGTGACCATATCCCCCGATCTCATCGTAAGTAATCAGAATATGAGGCTTGATTTCTTCAATTACCTTAACTAAGTAATCAGCGGCTTCTTCAAGATCTGCCTGCCAGAAAACATCTCTTCGGTTATTTGGCTCAGTGCCCATCATTCCGCTATCGCGATATTTACCTTCGCCTTGTGCCAGGAAACGAAAATCTTTAATTCCTAAAGCTTGCATCGCGTTGGCAAGTTCAATTTCACGATGATCACCTAAGCCATCAGATTCAGAGCTAGCTAGATGAGCTAGTTCAGGCGTTAGAACTTCTCCTTCTTCGCCGCGAGTGCAAGTAACCAGCGTTACTTGTGCACCAAGTGCGGCATAAAGTGCCATGGTTGCACCGTTATTAATTGTCTCATCGTCCGGGTGCGCGTGAACCAGAAGAGCGCGGTAACCCTTGTAAGAAGCCAGCATTAATAAACCGGTAGCGACTTATCTATCTGCTTCGCCCAAGCTATAACTCCGCCAGCGACGTGAGTTGCATCAGCAAATCCAGCGCCTTTTAGAATTGCTAGACATTCGGCAGAGCGAACGCCGCTCTTGCAATGCAAAATAATTGGCTTATCTTGCGGCAAAGTTGCCAGCACCGTTCCGTCTAGAAATCCTTGCTTTGGAAGCAGATGAGAACCGGGTATGCGAACAATTTCAAATTCGCTAGGTTCGCGAACATCAACAAGATAAAAGTTTTCATGCGCTTCGATTTTGCTAGCTAATTCTGTGACTGAGATTGTGGAATCTTTAACGGCAACTTCTGCGGCATCTGAAAGGACGCCACAAAACGCTTCATAATCTGGAAGTAAGTCCTTTTGTGTTGGATTATCACCACAGAGCGGACAGTTTGGATCTTTACGAACTTTAATCTTTCTAAAAGACATTTCCAAAGCGTCGTAAATCATCAATGAACCGATCATCGCGTCGCCAACACCGGTAATAACCTTTATAGCTTCTGTTGTTTGAATGGAACCGATGGTGGCACAGAGAACCCCGAGAACTCCGCCTTCTGCACAGCTGGGAACCATTCCAGGAGGTGGAGGTTCAGGATAGAGACAGCGATAACAAGGTCCGTATTCCGCCCAGAAAACGCTGGCTTGTCCATCAAAGCGGTAGATAGATCCCCAGACATAAGGCTTCTTTAATAATACACAAGCATCGTTTACTAAGTAGCGCGTTGCAAAGTTATCTGTTCCGTCAACGATAATGTCGTATTGCGAAAAGATTTCTTTAACATTTGAATTATCTAGGCGAACTTCGTGGGTAATCACATTTACAAAAGGGTTAATTTCAGAAATTTTCGCCTTAGCTGATTGCGCTTTACTTTTACCGATATCGCTCTGTCCGTGAATAATTTGGCGCTGCAAATTTGATTCATCGACTGTATCGAATTCGACGATACCAATGGTTCCGACGCCGGCTGCCGCTAAGTACATAAGGGCGGGAGAACCCAATCCACCCGCACCTACACATAAAACTTTTGCATTCATCAAACGCTGCTGACCTGCCATGGCCACATCGGGAATAATCAAATGACGGCTATAACGACGAACCTCATCGACTGTCAGCGCAGGACCAGGTGAAACTAACGCTGGCGGTTTAATGGGTGAACTTGTCATGGCGCTATTCTGCCGTAGCCATCGAATGTGCGCCAATTTGATAATTTAATTACGCTGCAAATGGTTCTCACCTGCAATTGATCTTTCTTTATTGCGAGTAATACCTCTACGATATGCGCAATGACTACTGTAGATACCAACGCCAAAGGCGATAAGGCGCGACTACCGCGCGATGAGCGTCGCGCGATTTTACTGAGCGCAGCTCTTGAAGTCTTTACTGCAGCTGGTTACCACTCAGCGGCGATGGATGAAATTGCAGATCGCGCCAATGTAAGTAAGCCTGTTCTCTACCAACATTTTCCTTCCAAGTTAGATCTCTACCTAGCGGTTTTGGATTTACATATCGATTCTTTGGTTTTCGAGTTACAGAAGGCGATATCTTCGACGCCAGATAACTCGATGCGCGTGCATGCCACGGTGGTTGCATACTTTGCTTTCATTGAGAATGAAGGCGAAGCTTTCCGCTTACTCTTTGAAAGCGATATGAACGTCGAGCCACAGGTTCGCGAAAGGCTAAATCGTATGACCTACGATTGTGCCGCAGCGGTAAGTGCGATTATTTCTAACGACACTGGGCTGCCGCAAGAAGTTGCCATGCTGCTAGGCGTCGGACTCATTGGGTACACACAAGTAACTGCTCGCCACTGGTTAGATCGCGATAGCAAATTATCCCGCCAACAAGCCGTTGAATTAGTTGAAAACTTAATGTGGAGAGGGATTTCTGGCTTCCCACTTTCAGGAAATCAATAAGCGCAACTTTTCCAAGCGTTAATTTTGAGAATTCACCGGCGTCATTTGCCGATAGGATAGGAATATGAGCACAAAGAAAACTGATGCGGCACAAAGCACCCATGTCCGTATCGCAATTACTAATATCTCCGGCGAATTAGCCTTCGAGACTAATTCATCGGTGGCAGATGTTAAGTCCGCGGTTGCTGCTGCAATCGCCGCCAAGACCACGCTTGCCTTGCAAGATATTCGTGGCCACGAAATTGTTGTTGCGGCGGAGAAGATCGGTTTCGTCGACATAGGTGTCGCCGCGGATCGCCGCGTTGGTTTCGGCGCGCTATAAGGTGTCAATAACTTTCGCAGATCTTCCACTCCGCCCGGAAACACAAGCGGCGCTGGCAGAACATGGTTTTATCTCTCCATTCCCAATTCAAGAGTTGGTTCTGCCGATTGCGCTCGGTGATGGAGATGTAATAGGTCAAGCCAAGACTGGTACAGGAAAGACACTTGCCTTTGGTATTCCACTGATTGAGCGCGTAATTGCTCCGCTAGATTCTGAATGGTCAGAACTTGCCGCAAAGGGATTACCTCAAGTTTTAGTTGTTGTGCCAACCCGCGAACTCTGCGTCCAAGTTACTAAAGATATTGATGAATTAACTGGAAATCGTGGGATCCGCACTTTAGCGGTATATGGCGGCCGGGCATTTGAACCACAAATCGAAGCACTTGCCAGCGGAGTTGAAATTGTCGTTGGAACTCCTGGACGTTTATTAGATCTATATCGCCAAGGCCAATTAAAGTTAAAAGAAGTATCGCGAGTTGTATTAGATGAAGCAGATGAGATGCTCGATCTTGGATTTTTACCAGATGTAGAAAAGATCTTTACCAGCACTCCTAACCGCGCACAAACCATGCTCTTTTCGGCAACCATGCCTGGAGATATCATCGCTTTGGCTCGTCGCTTTATGAATCAGCCAATTCACATTAGAACTCAAGATAATGAAGATGAAGGTGCGGTCGTATCTCGCATCAAACAACACGTTTTACGCGCACATGCGCTAGATAAAATTGAAATGCTTGCTCGAATTCTGCAAGCAGAAGGACGCGGTCCAACGATTGTCTTCTGTCGCACTAAACGTACTTGTCAGAAGACTTCAGATGACCTGGCAGAGCGCGGCTTCCGTGCCGCCTCTATCCACGGCGATCTGGGGCAGAGCGCACGTGAAAAGGCGCTAAACGATTTCAAAGCTGGTAAATCTGATGTGCTGGTCGCCACCGATGTTGCGGCGCGTGGCATTGACATCGACGGCATCACTCACGTCATTAACTATCAATGCCCCGAAGATGAGAAGACATATGTTCACCGCATCGGTCGTACCGCGCGCGCAGGTGCAGATGGTATTTCCGTAACCTTTGTGGATTGGGATGATTTAGCGCGTTGGAAGATGATCGATACCGCACTCGTTCTAGGTCTTGGAGAGCCAGAAGAAACGTACTCATCTTCTGAACATCTATATGAAACTTTAAATATTCCAGCGGGATCAAATGGTCGCATTACTAAGCAAAAACCTGCTGCAAAGGTAGAAAAATCTGGGCCGGTTGCAAAGGCAAGTAAACCAGCCGCCGAGCGCACCGCACGTAATAGAACTCGCACTAAAAAGTTCTCGTCTTAACCGCTAGTTACTCCAGCCCCAATAACTCCAAAATCGAGTAAGTCGCACTTCTGTAACTCTCAGCTACTTCACCATTCTTTTCAACGGTGAGCGCAGACAGTGTTCCCTTAGCCAATCCATCTACTTCGATAGAACGAACCAGCGAGACATCCAAAACTGGTGAAAATTCTTTATTACTTACTTCTCCGATCGCAATTGCAGTTACCTGAATATCGGTAATAGCGCGTAATTGCAGCAGAGCCCGCAACGAATGCAGCGAGCTGTCTACGGGTGTAAAAATATGCTCGGCCACAGATAGCGCTAGTTTCAGCGACTGCGTCAGCGAGGGCGCGATATCGAGAACAACCAGATCAAAAGTCTCAGGAAGATTACTCAACGCTATCGAAAGGGCATCCTCGCTAAAGCTGGTGGTCAAGCGCGAATCAGCAGCGATAAATGCAAACCTTTCGGCAGTCAGATTCAATTGCTCGCTACTAATTGATGTGCCGGTTAAGTAATCAGTAATAGTCAATCGCGGATTTTCAAAACCCAATCGGAATGTCAACGCACCAGCTGGATCTAAATCAATCAATAAAGTTTTCTTCCCAAATTCTGCAGCTGCAACTGAGATTGCGTGAGCCAGGGTAGTTTTTCCTACTCCCCCAGCTGGGCTTGCAATAGCAATAATCTTCATTTAGCTTCAACCAAATCCCAGCGTTGCAGCGCTGCTTTGAAAATTGGTGGTGCAAGAATTGCATCAGGTATTACGCCGATAGTTTTTCTTATCGCTTTCATCGACAAATCTGTTGCAAAATTCTGTCCCGGCAATTGTGGGGTGCCATAGAGTGAACGTGCCCATGCTGGTAGAGCGCTAGCCGCTACTAGGGCAAGCGATGCCCAAGCTGGTGCTGCAGGAGTTGCAAAACGCACTGCGGTTGGAAGTGGTGGGATAGTTAAGAAGAGTGCGGCGCGTTTGGCATCATCAGATGCGCGAAGCTCTGGAGAAATCTCAGAAAAGTAACTCTGCATTTGGCTAACCGTTGAAGGAACTTGCTCAGCATCTACCCCAACAAGCTGAGCAAAGATAACCATTTCAGAGACGTATTGATCGGCTTCCGCTTCGCTAATTGACATTCCTGATCGAATTGCAACATCTAAAAATGAATCAACCATTGACATATGTACCCAAAGCAGTAAATGTGGATCGTCCAGGCCGAGTGAGGTGTGAATCTTCCTAACTCGCGCCGCCAAGGCAAGCGCTTCGTCGGCGCTGGCGAATGTAATTGTTGAAACATAATCACCGGTGCGCTGCAACCTACCCCAAGCATCTTCACGGAAATTAGAGTTCTTGGCTACGCCATCCATTGCCTCGGGATGTAGCGCTTGTTGCAAAAGTGCCCGGATTCCACCAACAGCCATCGCTGGATCAGAATGTATCCGCCAAGTCACAGTATTTGGCGCGAAAAGTCCGCGCGGATCAACTGGTGTAGAAAGAATATCCATTTGTAATTTCTTATTGCGCAGTGAAAGCTTTGATCGCATCAACCAACATTTGTACTGCAATTGCAGCGAGCAGTAAACCGGCGATTCGTGCCAATAGAGTTACGCCCGCATCTTTAATTATGCTCAAAATAGTTGTTGAGGCCATTAGCGATATGGCAATAACGATATGAACTGCGATAACCGCAGCAATTAGCCCGAAACTTTGTGCCGGAGTATCTATCTGTTGAACGAAAATCATCGTTGCAACAATTGCGCCGGGGCCGGCCAGCAATGGGGTACCTAGTGGCACCAATGCAATGTTCTTATTTTTCCCATCTTCGCCACCCATGTCACGTCCAGTTAGGAGTTCCAGGGATACATAGAGAAGTAATAAACCACCAGCAGCTTGCAACGCTTCTATAGAAACGTTCATATAGTCCAAAATAAATCTTCCAAAGAGCGAGAAGAATGTGATTACAACAAGTGATACCAATGCCGCTTGCCAAGCCAGTTGCACGCGCTCTTTCTTGGATTTATCGGCAACTAATCCAAGAAAAATTGGAGTCGCACCTGGCGGATCAAGAATTACTAGGAGCGTTACGAAAGCTTGAATCGAAAATGTAAGGGTGCTAACTTCAATCGCGTTCATTTTCTTACCACCCTTCGTGCATCAGCTAGAGACTCCAGGCGCTCCCACTGTGTGGGGTCTGTGAGATTTTCACCTAAGGCGTTGAGTTTACCGTTTCCGTGGTAATCGCTCGACCCAGTTTTTACTAAAGCTAACTCATCAGCAATTTGAGTTAATTGCTCACGCTCAATTTGCGAGTGATCTCTGTGATTTACTTCAATTCCATTTAATCCCGCGCCAACAAGCGAAGTAAATGTTGCCGCAGAAATGATTTCTCCTCGGCGAGATGCAAATGGGTGGGCGATCACGGCAACCCCGCCCGCTTTTCTGATCTGAGAAATCGCATCTTCTGGAGACGGTGCCGCGTGAGTTACATAGTATTTAGAGCCATTGTGAAGCAAATCTACAAATGCTTCATCGCGTGAGGCGATAATGCCATTTTTCACCAATGCATCAGCTAAGTGTGGTCGTCCCACGGTTGCACCGGGTGGAGTGGCGGCGATGACATCTTCCATCGTGATAGCCATGCCATCGGCTGCTAAAAGTTCAACCATCTTTCGCATTCTTGGGATTCGGGTATCTCGCGAATCTGACAACATCGCCTGCAGATTGCGATCTTCGCCGTCAAAAAGTAACCCCAAGATATGAACGCTGATGCCTTCTGCGGTCAGCGTGGAGATTTCAGCCCCCAATACCAGCGACATCGGCGGACGCAAAGCAGCAATCGCTGCGCCCCAACCAGCGATGCTGTCGTGATCGGTGATTGCCAGTGTTTTAATTCCAGCAGAGAGAGCTTTATTTATCAATTCACTCGGTGTATCGGTTCCATCACTTGCCGTCGTGTGGGTGTGAAGATCAATCATCTTTACTCTTCGATCATTACTAGAGTTGGCCTAGTTCGCAAAACAACCAGCACGCAACCAATAAGAATTAAAACGATTCCGGGAATAACTCCTGCCGGAGGTCTTTGATCTAACCACCAAAATGCAATTATCGAACTTGTCGGAACTTCAAAGAAGACACCTAGTGAGACAACTGCAGGAGATACGCGCTTCAAAACAGCGTTAAACATTGTATGGCCTAGAATTTGTGCACCAAAAACCAGACCGAGAACCATTAGCCATTCACGTGAATTGTAGTTAAATATTTGATTGCCAGCGATTAAAGCCATTGGAAGTGCGGTTAAAGCACAAACAAAATAACAAATTGAAGTGTAAGTTGAAGTTTCTAGAGTTCGTTGCGCACGAGCACCGAACATCATGTATACCGCTGCAAGCGCCGCCGAAATAAGCGCCGCCAAATCACCAAGGAAGGCACGCAGAGATATTTGTAAATCAATTCCCGAGATTACAAGCACTCCTCCAAAACTCACAACCATTCCCAGCCATGCTCGCGATGGAATTTCTCCACCAGTAATTTTTACAAAGAGCGCAGCAAAAATTGGTTGAAGCGCGACTAGCGCAGTACCTGCTGCAACTGTCGTCATTCGCATGGATAAGAAGAATGCAACGAAATGTATCGCCAAGGTAAAACCAGCCAATATCGCCCATTTCGCACCTGTGCGATCAATGCGATGACGCAGTGCAAATGGCGCAGTAATTATTGCGCCACCAAGATTTCGCCAAAATATAAGAGTTAGGATCGGCATAGCGCTCAATGCGATTAGCGGCCCTGAAGTGCCAATAGCCAGAATTCCAACACTCAAGCGAATTAAATCTGGGCGGGCCGGAATCTGAGTGTGATTATCTCTAGATAAAGGCTGCGACATAGATGTAACCGTAGCCGATACTCTTAGCCAATGAAGGGAGGCCAAAAATGAGTGGCAATGTAATAAATCGAGTATTTATCGCTCGTCTTGCAGGAACCGCAGTATTTGATCCAAATGGAGATCCAGTTGGCAAGGTACGCGATGCTCTTGCGACCCTGCGTTCCAATAGCCAACCTGCGCGCATTCTTGGCCTCGTTGTCGAAGTGCCGTTACGCCGTCGCGTCTTTGTTCCAATTACACGAGTTACTTCCATTGAATCTGGCGCAGTAGTAATTACTGGCCTGGTCAATATGCGACGTTTTGAATCTCGTGCTGGCGAACTACTTGTCCTAGGCGACTTACTTGATCGCTCAATAACGCTCTTAGAAAATGGCGAACCTGTCGTTGTCGAAGATATGGGTATGGAGCAAACTCGCACAGGTGATTGGTTTATAAACCGCGTACATATTATGAGGAAAGGCAGTGGACTTCGCCGCAAAGGTGCAACTTCCACTGTCGCTTGGGAAGATGTAACAGGTTTCACTCTCCCCGAACATAATCAAGGTGTAACCAATTTACTTTCAACAATAAGTAATCTTCGCGCCGCTGACTTAGCTGCAGTAATTCAAGATCTAGCGCCGAAGCGCCGTGTGGAAGTTGCGCGCGCCCTCGATGACGAACGTTTGGCCGATGTATTGCAAGAAATGGATGAAGCAGAGCGCGTGGCCTTGCTCGCTGAGCTAGAAGGCGAGCGAGCCGCCGATGTTCTTGGTGAGATGGACCCAGATGATGCCGCAGATTTATTGCGCGAAGTTGGTGAAGAACGCGCACAAGTGTTGATTGAACTTATGGAGCCAGAAGATGCTGAAGATGTTCTGCGCCTGATGACTTATGAAGATTATTCTGCCGGCGGAATGATGACAACCGAACCTATTGTCATGAGCGCTGATTATTCAGTTGCTGACGCCCTGGCAAGTGTGCGCTCGCGCGAAGTTTCGCCTGCGCTAGCATCACAAGTCTTTGTATGTCGCCAACCGCTAGAAACACCAACCGGTCGCTATATCGGGATGGTCCATTACCAGCGTTTGCTTCGTGAACCGCCTTCAACCCTGCTTGGTTCGATAGTTGATACAGATACGCAAGGGTTAAATCCCAACGCATCGTTACACGAAGTTTCGTCATACTTAGCTAGCTATAACTTGCTATCTGTACCGGTTGTCGATGCGAACGAACGTTTGCTTGGCGCAGTTACCGTGGATGATGTACTTGACCACTTACTGCCTGAAAATTGGCGTCTGGAACACCGTGATTCAACTAGAGGAACTGGTCGAAAACTAGATCTCGCAGATGTGACTGGAACCGTAGTAGATGAAAGAGATATTGAATTAGATAAATCGATGGAAGAGGAGGCGCGCTAATGGCACGTTCACTAACCACTCGCAATACCGGACTAGATACACCTCGCGAATCTCGTCGCTCACTTCGCCCTAATTACGATCCTGAAGTTTTTGGTCGCCTATCTGAACGTTTTGCTCGCTTTTTAGGCACAGCAAAATTCCTGGTTTATATGACTGCATTCGTACTCTCTTGGGTACTTTGGAACGCACTAGCGCCAAGTAATTTACGCTTTGATGGCTTTCCATTTATTTTCTTGACTTTGATCTTGTCATTACAGGCTTCGTACGCTGCTCCGCTTATTTTGCTTGCGCAAAATCGTCAAGCAGATCGTGATCGCATTTCGCTAAATGAAGATCGTGCCCAGAATTCTCGTTCTATCGCTGACACCGAATATTTAACTCGCGAACTTGCTAGCTTGCGAATCGCTCTAGGTGATGTTGCAACTCGTGACTTTATGCGTAATGAATTAGAAGACTTGCTAAAAGATTTACGTGCTAAGCCCGAGTCTGACACCAAGTAAAGAGCTACTTCTTACAATTAGCTTTTCAGAGATAGCAAATATCGCCTTAGCGCTTGGTGAATCTGGTTCTGCTACGACTATGGGTTTTCCATCGTCTCCACCTGTGCGAAGTTCAGTACTAAATGGAACTTTGCCAAGCAAGGGAACTTCGCTTCCAACTAAAGTAGAGAGACGAGCAGCGGTTTCTTCTCCGCCGCCTGTGCCAAAGAGCGCGATCTCCTCTTGGCAATGTGGGCAGGGGAAAGCCGACATATTTTCAATTACACCAATAACTCGTTGGTGAATTTGATGTGCGATTCGGCCCGCACGCTCTGCTACTTCAGCGGCAGCGATTTGTGGCGTCGTAACCACCAAAATTTCAGAAGTCGGAATTAACTGTCCCAACGAAATTGCCAAATCTCCAGTGCCGGGTGGGAGATCGATAAGAAGTAGATCTAAATCGCCCCAGTAGGCATCTGACAGCAACTGTTCGAGCACACGGTGCAATAACGGCCCACGATATGCAACTGCGTCGGCGCGTTCTGGCTTAAACATCTCCATCGAAACTACTTTTACGCCGTAAGACTCCAGTGGAATAAACATCTGATCGATCGCGGTAGGACGTTGTCCCATTAGACCCATTAACCGCGGTATGGAATGTCCGTAAACATCGGCATCTAATATTCCAACGCGCAGTCCTCGCTGTGCAGCAGATATCGCCAGATTTGTAGTGAGCGAAGATTTTCCAACGCCACCTTTACCAGAGGCGATGCCGATAACGCGTGTTAAAGAATCTGGTTGAGCGAAGGGAATAAATTTCTCGCGCCCCCCACGTAGTAGCTTTTTTACGTTATTTCTCTGCTCTTCCGACATAACCCCAAAAACAATTGCTACTTCATTAATCTCAGGAACTTGTACGACGGCTGCAGTGATATCTGATCGAAGACGATCCTGCATTGGGCAACCTGAAATAGTTAACAAAATTTTTAATTCGGCAACAGATCCTTTTATTGCGACCGACTCGACCATTCCTAAATCAGGCAAAGGGCGATGTAGCTCAGGGTCTGAAACGGTGGCTAGCGCTTGGTGGATTAACTCAAGAGTTGTCATAACAAATCTGGGTCAATCTTGGCTTTAAATTTTGTCGGTGCGCTTTCATCTTCCTCTAAAGCGTTGGCAATATGTTTTTGAATAAATTTCTTAGGGTGTAAATCTGATGGTTTTAAGTCTTCGAACCCCGGTCCTAAATTTTGACGAAGTTCCGAGGTGGCAGTTAGTGATAACGCCTTAATCTTCTTCACCAATTTTGCCGCATCAACCGCCAAATTTGGGAGTCGATCGGGTCCTACTAAAATAATTGCGAGAAGAGCAAGGCCAAATAGTTCACCGGCGCCGAAATCAAAGAACATATCTTTACTTTCCAGCGTTTAGTACGACGATCGCGGTTGCGCTAACGCCATTGCGTGTATATGTAAGTTCGACTTTATCGCCGACGCTCTTAGCGCGAATCGCAACTATCAGCTCCTCAGCAGTATTAATCGTACGTCCATCAAATTTAGTAATGAGATCTCCTGCTTTTAACCCAGCTTTAGCGGCTGGCCCCCCAGGAAGAATTGCTTTGGCATTTTTGGAGATTAGCGCGCCGTCGCCATCAAATTTCATATCAATAGAAACACCGAGAACTGGATAAGTTGCTTTGCCTTTTTTAATCAATTGATCTGCAGTCTTGCGCGCTTGATTGATTGGTATCGCAAAGCCCAAACCAATCGATCCAGTTTGGGATCCAAGAGATGTGCCCAAAGTTGCAATTGCTGAGTTAACACCGATAACTGATCCAGTTGAATCCACTAAAGGGCCACCTGAATTACCTGGATTAATAGCGGCATCAGTTTGCAGAGCGTTGATAAATGAATTGTCGCTGCCAGTTTCCCCTGCGGTTACAGCGCGATTCTTGGCGCTGATAATTCCCAAGGTAACTGTTCCGGTTAGCCCAAGAGGTGAACCGATAGCGATTACTGAATCTCCAACTGCGACTTTATCGCTATCCCCAAATTGCAAAGCAGTTAAACCAGTTACTGCAATTTTTAGAACTGCTAAATCATATGAAGAATCTCGACCGATAACTTTGGCGGTGTACTTCTGTCCACTATTTAGAGTCACATCAATAGTTCCATTACCGGTGACCGCTTCTGCAATCACGTGGTTATTGGTAAGAATGTAGCCATTACTTTCAATAACAAAGCCGGTGCCGGTTGCTCCACCATCTTTAGTACTTGCCTCAATTGAGACAACGGAAGGAATTACCCGCTTTGCAATATCTGCAACTGAACCAGGCGCACGTTCGATCGAATTTGATGTGCGAGAAATATTAATAGAATGACCGAAGAGCGATCCAGATGATGACGCACCGAAAATTGAACCAACCAAGCCCGCAATAAATGCTAAGAGAATGGCGTTAGAACGAGTTATGAAATTGGACTTCCCGTTTTTATTGGCGGGGATCCACCAAGGTCCATTTGAGCCAGGTGCACCGGATGGCTGTGAGTTGCTCATATGCCTATCTTCCTACAATTTTGTAGCAAGTAACAAACCATCACCGACCGGTATGAGTGAAGTCACCCAGAGGTCTACCTGGTTTTTCAGCGATTTCCCAGCCTCGCGAAGCGCAACCGTTTTTGGGTCGCGCTGTGCTGGATCTGAAACTTTTTCTCCACCGAAGAAGTTATCGATAACGAATACTCCACCACTGCGCAAAATGCGATGAGCTTCATTTATTGCAAATGGCAAATCTTCTGGGTTGTGTCGGAAAATGACCATGTCATAAGCGCGATCTGCCAACTTCGTGACTACTTCCATCGCAGGATTTGTTATTAAGCGAAAGCGCGCTGCTGCAATATCTGCATCTAATAGCGCGCTCTTGGCAGCGTTGCTATGTTCCATCTCGTTATCGATTGAAGTTAAAGTGCCGCTAGCCAGCATTCCCTCTAGAACCCAGAGCGCACCTACGCCAGAACCGGTTCCTATTTCAACAACGGATTGTGCAGATAAAATATGAGCTAAATGTTTTAAGTACGCGCCTGTACCTGCTGTCGCATCGGTTGCACCCATCTCTTCACCGGTAGCGCGTGCATTTCTCTTCACTTCATCTTCGGGGAGAAAATTCTCTGCGTAAGTGTGCGGATCAATCATCATTTGAGTGTTGTTAGCCATTCAATAAGTAGTCGGACTCCGAAACCGGTGCCGCCTTTAGGGTTTTCGCCAGAATCAGCTTCGCTACGCGCTACTCCAGCAATATCAAAGTGGACCCAAGTATGTTCTCCAGCAAACTGTTCTAAGAAAAGCGCTGCGGTAATTGATCCACCGCTAAATTTCTTCTTAGCGGTAACGTGGCTCAGGTCCGCAATCGGACTTTCTAAAGCTTCGTGATAATCATCTACTAGAGGCATATGCCAAACCCGATCGCCAGATCGTTGGCCTGCTTCATAAAAGCTCTTTGCTAGTTTTTCATCGCGTGTAAACATAGCGGCGTGCTGGCGCCCTAAACCTAAAGTCGCCGCACCGGTAAGGGTTGCAATATCAATTATGTAATCTGGGTTTAAGTTCTTAACCGCATAGGCGATTCCATCGGCGAGTACTAATCTACCTTCAGCATCGGTATCTAAAATTTCAACGGTCTTTCCGCCATATTGCGTAATAACATCACTGGGGCGCTGCGCAGTTCCAGATAGCGCATTTTCTGCGAGCATCATCAAAACTGTTACTTGAATCTGCGGTTGAAAATGTGAGAGAGCGCTAATCGCACCGAGTGCAGCGGCTGATCCCGCCATATCCGATTTCATCGCCATCATGATGTCGTACGGGCGTTTTAAAGAAATTCCGCCAGTATCAAAGGTGATTCCTTTACCAACTATTACTACATGTTGAAGTGCGCCAAGATTCTTTTCCATTCCTCGCGGATGGTACGAAATTTCTACAAAACGAGGCCCTGGATTAGGTGAAGAGTTTCCAACCGCTCGTAGCCCTCCAAATTCTGCTATCTCTTTGCCAGCCAAAATCCGAATTTCTAGCCCATTCTCTTCGGCGATTTTCTGCGCTTCATTGGCCACCCAGAGTGGAGTCTTTATATTTGAAGGCGTATGAATTAAATCTCGAGTACGAGAAATTGCGCTAGCAATAACGCCAGCATCAATTATTACTTCAGGTCTTTCGGTTGCAAATAAAAATTGAGGTAATTCTTGTGTATCTCCAGTTTTTTGGGTCCAGATGTATGTTCCCAACTGCACTGAAATGGCAAATGCCTTTAATTGGTCATGGTTTGCAACACAAATTGAGGAGATTACTGTGGCTTTACCGCGCCCCTTGCGACCAAGGGCTGCACCTGCTTGACGTAAAGATGGAGTCGTTGCATCTCCCAGTCCAAGTAAAAGTATTCGATCGGCTTGCATCTGATCAGCAGCAACCGGGATCTCAAATAATTCACCTGCTTTTCCGGTAGCTGAGAAAAATTCCAGTTCATCGTGGAGATTTAAATCAAATAACTTTTCTAATTTCTTAATGAGTGCGCTATTTGCTGGGAAATCAAAAGTTGCGGGGGTACTGGAATCAGCTGTGAAGCCAATTGCAATCGACTGAGAATCTGCAAGCGCGTCGACTGAAAGCTCGATTGGGCTTAGTAGCGAGGCAGAAAATTTCGAGAGAAATTTAGGCGCAGTCTTCGTATTCATTATTGCCAAAGGCTAGCGAGTGAGAGCCCAGAAAGTGCAGTCGGCAGGTAAAAAAATGGGTTAAATTGAATTACTTTTTGATTAAAGCGACTGCCGCTTCAAGGGCTGCGCTGAGGTTATTTGCCTCTTGGGGATTCATCTCGACAACTAGGCGACCCCCACCTTCGAGTGGAATTCGCATAACTAGCGAGCGCGCTTCCTTAGTTACTTCCATTGGTCCATCACCAGTACGAGGTTTCATGGCTGCCATTGGGAAGTCTCCTTTTATTACCTATTTGGTGCGCTATTTATTACCCGAGCTATGTGAGCCTTGATGGGCGCCACCTTTATTGCAGGGCATAAGTATCTCGCATTTCTGGCTAGGTATGAAATCGGCCAGAACGGCGCCTTTAAATCAGCCCAAGTAGAGCGGTAATCCGCGCCTTTCCAGATGCCATCACCGCAACTACCGATTTTTCGGGCACACCCAGCATTTGCGCAATCTCTTGGCTTGGAAGTGATCTCAGATAATGAAGCGACAAAATTATCCGTTCTTCTTCTGGTAACTGCGCCAAGGCATCCGGGAGGGATAAGGGCGCGGTCATAGGTTCAAGGTTACTCGGGTGGGCGTAGCGATGTGGAGAGGCGAGCCAGTGATATTCGTACACCAATCCATAAAAATGGAAATATCGCTAAGAATTGCAGGCGAGAGCACTCAATATCTTCAGACCAAATAAATCGCGTCGAATTATCTGAAATCTCAACCAGCTCGAAGATCCCAGCGCCGCGCAGAATTTTACCCGTATGCATAACGTCGCATCGAGCAGGTGGTTGCCAATTTGTAACAACCATTGTGTCTAGCAAACCAAATTTCGAAAAACGCGGATAGCGCTTATAGAAAGGACCGGTGAATGCGGCAATTGTTGTCCCGATTCCTTCACGAATTTCTGAAGTAACCCAAACTCTGCTTTGCAACATCCAAAGCCCTTGACCTTCCCAATCGGCGATCGCTTGCCAAGCGCGCTCGCGATTACAAGGAAGGGTTAATGAGATCTGAATATTATGGCTCATCGCTAATTCAACAATTATCTATCTTTAACCAGCAGCGATATCAAGTGCTTCATCAACGCTTCTGGCCCAATGCAAGAGTTCTCGTTGTCCAGGTTTTACAAATCCATGTTCTTCTAAATGGTCAATCAAAGTTGCGAGCGGGGCATATAAATCAAATGGATCTAAGATAATTACTGGCTTGGTATGAAACATTAGAAAGCGACCTACCCAAATTTCAAAAAGTTCTTCTAGCGTGCCGATTCCACCCGGAAGCGCGATAAAGGCATCGGATAAATCTTCAATCATCGCCTTGCGATTACGCATCGAATCAACCACATGGAGCTCATCACATTCTTTATCTGCGAATTCGATATCGACTAATCGTTGTGGGATAACGCCGATGGTCCGTCCCCCAGATTCGCGCGCACCGCGGGAGACTGCACCCATTGCAGATATATGCCCGCCACCTGAGACCAATTCCCAGGATCGAGTTGCGATACCTGCGCCAAGATTGTGTGCCAACTCAATATATTTTGGATCTATGGTCTGTGAGGAAGAGCAATAAACGGCGATACGCATGAGGCAAAGAATAGGGGTTAGGCTTATCGCATGTCTTCATCAAAGCAAACGCCTGCGGGACTGGCATCTGGCCACGGAATTGCAACTTTATCTGGCACAACAGTTCTTGATGTTTGGTTTCCCAACCCATCACTTGGCGCGCTAACTGGTCAACCCGAGAAATCTCTTACTTCTCTAGTTGGAGTCGATGAAGTTCGAAAAGTTAAGCGCGAGTTGGTTGCTATAGAAATTGATCTAGCTAGCGCTCCACAGAACGCTACAGATGCTTATCTGCGCCTTCACTTACTTTCACATCGACTTATAAAGCCGCACGGTGCGATTATGGATGGAATCTTTGGTCTTTTAACAAATGTGGTTTGGACATCTTCTGGACCGTGCGCTGTTGAAGGATTTGAAGATGTCCGCGCTGGTCTGCGCCAGAAGTTTGGCCACGTCACAGTATTTAGCGTAGATAAATTTCCGCGAATGGTCGATTACATAATTCCTAGCGGAGTTCGTATCGCAGATGCCGACCGCGTAAGACTAGGTGCGCACTTAGCGCCAGGTACAACTGTCATGCACGAAGGCTTTGTAAACTTCAATGCTGGCACTTTGGGAACCTCAATGGTTGAAGGACGCATTTCTGCAGGTGTGGTTGTTGGCGACGGCAGCGATGTTGGCGGTGGCGCTTCAATTATGGGCACCTTAAGTGGCGGCGGAAAAGAAGTTATCTCAGTTGGCGAAAAATGCTTACTTGGTGCAAATTCTGGACTCGGCATTTCACTTGGCAACAACTGCGTTATTGAAGCTGGAACTTATATAACCGCTGCCGCAAAGGTGCGCCTTCCTGATGGTGAAATTGTTAAAGCTGGTGCGCTCTCTGGAGCGAACGATCTGCTTTTTAGACGTAACTCGTTAGATGGTTGCTTGGAAGTTGTAGTTCGCACGGGTACTTGGGGCGGGCTTAACTCAATACTTCACGCTAACTAATAAATATAGAAAACCAAGGCGATGGAAGTTTGCTTCGGCTTCTAAAGGTTTCGCCAGTTAATATTGCAGTAACTCCTGATGAAGAGGTAGCTTGAATTTGATCGACTGTACCGACTGGGTTAACCGACAATACTTGCAGAGATACAACATCGGGCAGAAGAAAAGCAGCGGAAACTACAGATTGCGTAATCTGCCGTGACCAAATGGCAAATTTAGGATTTAACGTAACATCGGCGCTGGCCGTATCTGAAACGCTCTGCGTATAAGGAGTTGCAGTGCCCCAAGCGTGTTCTGATGTTTCGGTGGCGCCGCCGGTAGAAGAAGTGAAATATGCCGTAATCGGCAGACCGTCATAAGTAATTATTTGGCCGATAGTGCTATCTACTGCGCTCTTCCAAAATTTACCGTAGATCGCTTCGCTCTCTTTTGAGAAACCAACAAAGGTTTGATCACTGATTGATCCATATAGGTGACAACCGCACGCGCTGCGGATGCGCGACGCTTTCGCCAGAGCGTAAGTTCTCGAAGCGATCGCTTGTGCTTGCAAGGCAGCGGTCGGCCAAGATGATGGAACTTCGCCAATCCCCCATAAATACTCGTCCTGCAGCCTGACCCAATTAATTATCTCTAAACGATTTCCAACTAATGTATCTTTAACAATCTTAAATTGGATCTGACCGTAGCGATATTTATTAACAACTGCATTTGTCGTTACCGAAACGACTGCGGGGGCGCCATCCATATAACGCGTCCCGCTCCATCGCAGAGTAAAGATTTTCCCGTTACCGATTGAAGTGGATTTAGCTCCACGTGTAGTAGAAATTGCCAAATGGCTATTTGCTAAATCAATATTTAACGTGGTCTTGCTGGGTAAAGTTAAAAGTGCGTTCGCAGTCTCGGTCTCACCTAACGCTCCGGCAAATAGTTGCAACTTCGCTCCGCTGGAATCGCTTCTGACTTTGGTAGATTTTAGTAAGTGCCCGATATTCACGCGCAGAATCTGTGAATCTGTTGCTGTTTCGACCTTAGTTCCGCTGAAGTAATAATTTAATATCGCTGTTGCGGATTCGCCGGCAAGCGCCTTAGCCCGTGCACCTATTTGGCTCATTCCAACACCGTGGCCATAGCCACTGCCGGTAAATGAAAAACTTGTAGGTATATCAGCTGCGTTGGCTGATAGTGGTGATAAAGATAGTGAAAGTGCGAAAACGAGCGCTGTCGAGATTCGCTTAAATATCTTCATTTGCTATGGCAGCGCTTTAGTTGAGGTGATAAAGCCCGCGCCCCAAGCAAAGTGCATTGTCGGAATTATCGCCAGGAGTGAGATCAATTCGCGGGGAGATTTGGCGATTACGACCGATGAGATTAGTAAGAAGATTCCATAAACTGCTGCCGGTAGGTAGAAGATGGGATGGATTAACAATCCGAAAAGTAATGAGGCGAGTGTTCCAGCAAGCGTCACTGGTGGTGCGAGATAACGTAAATTAACGGTTCCGGGGTGGCTCCGAGAAACCACTCTGCGCCACCGGCCATATTGAAAATATTGCTTTGCTAATTTTCTTAAGTTTGGTCTTGGTCTATAGGTAACTTGAAGTCGTGGGTCGAAGTAGATCTTGCCACCATTTTTACGAAGTCGGTGATTCAACTCCCAATCTTGCGCACGCGTATATCTTTCATCGAATCCACCTACAGCGTTTATCGCTTCTCGCCGAAACGCTCCTAAGTAAACGGTATCGACCTCGCCGGCTTCGCCTCCAGTATGAAAACGTGAAGGCCCGACTCCGAGCGGGCTACGCATAGCCCGAGATACTGCAATTTCAAAATTCGTAACTCCTTCTGCAGCCATTACTCCGCCAACATTTACTGCTCCAGATTCGCGTAAAATTGAAATAGCGAGCGAGAGATAGTTGTTAGGGATTTTGGCATGTCCATCAACTCGCACGATAACTGGATTCTCAGATGCTGCGATAGCGAGATTCAACCCTGCTGCAGTTTTTCCAGAAGGATTGGCCACCAATTTAATTCGACTATCTCGCGCCGACAATTCTTCTGCAACTTTGTTGGTGCGATCGCGAGATGGTCCAAGAGCAAGAATTACTTCAAATATTCCCTTGTAATCCTGAGAAAGTATCGCCGAGACAGATTCAGCTAAATGTGGCTCTTCATTAAGGACTGGCAAGATGACGCTAATTGCCGGTGAGACAGATAACTCGCCAATTGATGTCGTCATAACCCCTCCACGCTATCGCCCAAGTAGAGTTCGCATGTGAAATCGACGCGCGCCATACGAATTATTACATCACTCTCAATTGGCGTTGTCGTTCTCGGATCAGTGTCTTGGCTCGGACTTGGACACATCAGCGGAAAAATTGCTCGAATAAGCGTCTTCTCCGGATTGGAAAATCGACCTGAGAAAACCTCAAAAGCACTTAACTATCTCTTGGTCGGATCGGATACTCGCGAAGGTTTAAGTAAAGCGGAATTGAAAGCGTTGCGCGTCGGAAGTACTGCGACTGCGGCAGGTGGACGATCCGACACTATGTTGCTTGTTCATATAAGCAAGGATCGCGATAAAGCTTATTTAGTTTCCTTCCCACGTGACTCGCTAGTGACTATTCCCGCCCACACAAGTACAAATGGTAAAACGCAGGTACCCGCCCGGCAGAATAAGTTAAATGCCGCTTTTGCTTTTGGCGGCGCACCTTTGCTGATTGAAACCATCGAGGGCGAAACAAATTTGAAGATCGATCACTATATAGAAATAAATTTCGCAGGGTTTGCTGGGATCGTTAATGCGCTAGGCGGAATAGAAGTCTGCACAAAGGTAGATATTGATGATCCCAAGAGCCACCTCGTTCTCGCTGCGGGGACACACACACTCGATGGAATCGAAGCTCTGAAATATGTGCGAACTCGTGACTTTGATGGGCGCGGCGATATTGGACGCATGCAGAGACAACAACAATTTATGAGCTCTGTCTTGAAGAAGGCTACAAGTACAGGCGTTCTGTTAAACCCAATTAAAATTGTTAACTTTATGAATGCCGCAATATCGACAGTAAAGATGGATGAAAATCTCAATCAGGCAGACTTGTTAAACCTCGCCAAGCAGATGCGCGGACTCTCATCTGGAAATGTTAGAACGCTAACTGTTCCGCTATCTAACGCAAATGGACGAGTTTCGAATCTCGGTTCAGTTGTTGTTTGGGACGAGATACTAAGTGAAGATCTTTGGACTCGTATTCGTAATGATGCTGCGCTGGTCGATGAAGTAAAACCATCGCCGTCTGCTAGCAGTACTGCCTCTGCTAAGCCTGAAATCATTGATAAATTTAAGACTCGCACCGCGTCAGAAAATCCGTGCGGCGAAATTAAATAGAACTTGCCTTAGACTTTAACTCTATGAAACTCTCAGTAATAGGTTGTGGTTATCTAGGCGCCACTCATGCAGCTTGCATGTCATCTTTGGGTTTTCAAGTCGTTGGAGTCGATACCGATGCCAGCAAAGTTGGCCTACTTTCTAGCGGCGAACTTCCATTCTATGAACCAGGTCTAGATACTTTATTAGCCTCTCAAATTGAAACCGGACGTCTAACCTTCACAACTGATTTTTCGGCGGCAGCTGACGCCGATGTCCACTTTATATGCGTCGGCACTCCGCAAAGCAAGGATGGCTTGGCTGCAGATTTAACTTTCGTAAAATCAGCAATAGCCGCAATTGCGCCGCACTTAAAAGATGGGGCGCTAGTTGTCGGAAAATCAACTGTTCCGGTAGGTACCGCGCAAGCGCTTCGCGAAATTCTTGCGATTTCTGCACCACAAGCAGATCTGGCTTGGAATCCTGAGTTCTTACGCGAAGGTTTTGCAGTTGAAGATACTTTGACGCCTAATCGGTTAGTTGTAGGTGTAGTCAATGATCGCGCAGAAAATATCTTGAAAGAAGTTTATAAGCCAATTATTGACCTTGGTACTCCGTGGATACGCGCCGATCTGCCAACCTCAGAACTTGTTAAAGTTGCAGCGAACTCTTTTCTTGCCACAAAAATTTCATTTATAAATGCAATGGCTGAAGTTTGTGAAGCCGCTGGCGGCGATGTGACAGTTTTAGCAAAAGCGATCGGATACGATCCCCGAATCGGTAGCCGCTTCCTGCAAGCAGGTATCGGTTTTGGCGGGGGCTGTTTGCCGAAAGATATCCGAGCATTTATGGCGCGCGCTGAAGAACTTGGGGCTGATCAAGCCCTCGAGTTTCTCCGCGAAATCGATGCCATTAATTTACGGGCTCGGCAACGCGTAATCGATGTCGTTCGCGCTGATCTATCTGAGGATTTAACGCAGTATAAAATCGCAATTCTTGGCGCAACATTTAAACCTGATAGCGACGATGTGCGCGACTCCCCCGCGCTAGATATTGCAGCTCAACTTCAGGCAGCCGGTGCAACAATTGTTGTTCACGATCCAAAGGGCATTGAACCTGCGCGAAGGCGTTTTCCACATTTGGATTACGCCGAAAAAGTAATAGATTGTGTAAAAGGTTCGGATGCGATCCTGCATTTGACTGAGTGGAAGGAATACCGCGAACTTGACCCTTCGGTAATCGGTCAATTAGTGAAATCTAAATTCTTGATTGATGGTCGAAATGCGCTGGATCGTGAAAAGTGGCGTGCTGCTGGTTGGCGCGTCCACGCGCTCGGCCGCAGTGATTAGGTAATTAGAACCCGGTTTTTTGATTACGTCGAGAGTTTAAATTAGCGCCCTTTTCCTTTGCTTCTGCATTGATCGCTATTAGCGCATCAGCAATTTTCTCTGAAATAGCGCTGTCAGAAACGCCAAGAATGCGCGCCGCCAAGATTCCTGCATTTTTAGCGTTACCAACTCCAACAGTTGCAACTGGAATTCCAGCAGGCATTTGAACAATCGAGAGAAGCGAATCCATCCCATCAAGATTTTTTAACGCGACAGGAACGCCAATTACCGGCAGAGTTGTTAGCGATGCCACCATTCCAGGCAGGTGTGCTGCGCCGCCAGCACCAGCGATTATTACTTTAAAACCTTTCGCCTTAGCTTGTTGCGAAAATTCAACCATTTCAAGTGGCATGCGGTGAGCCGATAAAACTTCAGCGGTGTAGGTGATCCCAAATGAATCTAGAACTTTCGCTGCATCTTCCATAACTGGCCAATCAGAATCTGACCCCATGATGATCGCTACATCACTCATCAATTTCTCCACTCATATAGTCACGTGCGTGTTGTGCTATCTCGGTCAATTCTAGAAGGTTTTCACCGATCACGGTAACGTGACCAATCTTGCGCCCTTTACGAACTTCTTTCTTATACTGGTGAAACTTTAACTCAGGATTACGCGCCATCAGGTGGAGATATGGCCGATACATATCAGTCTTTTCCCCGCCTAAGATATTGCCCATCACGGCAAATGGCGCGGTCATGGTTGGATCACCAAGCGGTAAATCTAAAATTGCGCGCAAATGTTGTTCGAATTGACTGGTGCGGGAGCCTTCAATAGTCCAATGCCCCGAGTTATGAGGTCGCATAGCTAACTCGTTTATATAAAGTTGATCACCGCTAACAAACATTTCAACTGCCATTACCCCAATGAGTGAAATTTCATCGGCAATTGATAGCGCTAGATGCTGCGCTTGCTCGGCCACAGTTGATGAAATAACTGGAGCGGGAGAAATTGTTAAGGTACAAATACCATCTGACTGCACAGTCTGCGTTGGTGCCCAAGAAGTTGCTTGTCCGTGTGCAGAGCGTGCGACCATCACAGCAATTTCGCTATCGAATTCAATAAGCTCCTCCATTAACAGCTGGGGATTATCAGTCAATAAAGTTTGTAATTGGACCTTATTTTCTACCTTCCATACGCCTCGTCCATCGTAACCGCCAGATATTTGCTTAGCGATAAATGGAAACTCAAAAGCCTGGCTGATATCCGTTAACACGCGCCATTTTGGTGATGGGTAAGCCGATAATTTATTGCGCATCGCCGCTTTATCTTGCGAATATTGAAAAGATTCGGAAGTCGGAAAGACTTTTACTCCTGCCGCTTCTAACCCTTTAATAACCGAAAGCGGCACTAATTCGTGCTCAAAAGTTATGAGGTCACATTTCTTGGAAAATTCTAATAACTGTGCCAGATCACGGAAATCACCGACTACATGTGGGGCAATTTGTGCCGCGCTATCGTTCTTATCTTGTGCAAATAGCAGGAGATTTATTCCCAGCTCCGTTGCCGGAGCAACGCTCATTCGCGCTAATTGACCGGCGCCGATAATTCCGACTGTAGGGAAACGCTCATTCACATCGCTATCGTAGATGAACAACATCTCCCACGTTAACTTCAAAGCCATCTTCCAGCGCTAGCGCACCGTGTTTAATTATGGATAGCGCCTTTCCTGTGCGATTTTCCCGCCCGGCTACCTCGATCTGAACTTGCAGTCCCAGGGTCGCGCATACTTCACTGTATTTATCAATGAAATCTGCGCCTTCATCCCACTCTTTGAAATTGCTCTGAAAAAGATTTAAGAAATCGCTAAGAATTAAATTACGATCCAACTTGTCGGAACCTGCAATTGCCAACGATGTTGCGCTGGCTACGGGTAATTCTTCTGCCGTCATTGCTACATTCATACCAATTCCAATAATCACTCCATCATCTGTCGCTTGCGCTAATAATCCCGCGACTTTCTTATCTCCGATTAAAATATCATTTGGCCATTTAAGCCAAACTTTTGCTGGGTTATCTTCGGATATAACTTGTTGCATAGTTAGAGCAGCTAAGAGCCCAATGAATCCCCAATCTGTGCGAGATCTTTTCGGTTTGATGTAAAAAGAGAAGAGCAAGGCACTTGCAGATGCTGCTTCAAAATTGCGGTCCAATCTGCCGCGTCCTGCACTTTGAAATTCTGCAGCAATTAGATCGCCATGTTCCGCAGATTTTGATTTAACCAAATCTGCGAGATCGCTTTGCGTAGAGGTAGTGAGATCAACCACGCTTACTCGCCAGTATTGCGAAGTTAGCGAAGCGATTACCGCTTTATCTAGTGGCGCTCTTGGCGCTGATATGCCCACGCCTAGTACCGTAGAGCCATGAGCCCAGATCTGCATACAACTTCAGGAAAAATTGAAGATCTCCGACTTCGTGTTGAGGAAGCAATCCACGGCGGTTCCGCACGTGCGGTTGAGAAGCAACATTCCAAAGGGAAGTTAACTGCTCGCGAACGTATCAACTTGTTGGTTGATGCTGACTCATTCACAGAGATTGATGAGTTTGCCCGCCACCGTTCTACACAATTCGGAATGGAGAAGAACCGCCCCTACGGAGATGGCGTGGTGATTGGTACTGCGACGGTTGACGGTCGACCAATTGCTCTGTACTCGCAAGATTTCACCGTTATGGGTGGCAGTCTCGGAGAAGTTCATGCTGAAAAAATTGTAAAGATCGCCGAATTTGCGCTCAAGAGCGGAATCCCTTTAATCGGAATTAACGATTCAGGCGGTGCACGTATTCAAGAAGGAGTTGCATCGCTAAATGGTTACGGAAAAATTTTCCGACTTAACACTCGTTCATCTGGCGTGATTCCACAGATTTCACTCATATTGGGCCCATGCGCTGGCGGTTCGGCTTATTCACCGGCGTTGACTGACTTTACCGTCATGGTTAATGAAACTTCACACATGTTTATTACCGGTCCAGATGTAATCAAAACTGTAACTGGTGAAGATGTTGGAATGGAAGAACTTGGTGGAGCGCTTACACACAATACTCGCTCAGGAAATGCGCACTATTTAGCAGAGAGTGAAGCCGATGCAATTGATTATGTAAAGGCGCTCCTTTCTTATCTGCCATCAAATAATATGGATGGCTCACCTCATCTTCCACCAACTCAGACTTTAGATGAAAGCGCAGCAGATACTGCCCTCAATACTTTGATTCCAGATAGCCCAAACCAGCCATATGACATGAAAACTTTGATCACCACTTTGGTTGACGAAGGAGAATTCCTGGAAGTCCACGCCTTGTATGCACCCAATATTATTGTTGGCTTTGCGCGTATTGAAGGCGAATCAATTGGAATTATTGCAAATCAGCCTTCTCAATTAGCTGGCACATTAGATATTAACTCCAGCGAGAAAGCCGCTCGCTTCCTGCGTTTCTGCGATGCTTTCAATATTCCTATCCTCACTCTGGTGGATGTTCCTGGATTTATGCCTGGTACCGAACAAGAGTGGAACGGAATTATTCGCCGTGGCGCCAAGTTGCTATATGCCTATGCCGAAGCATCTGTGCCACTTGTAACCTTGATTACACGTAAAGCATATGGTGGAGCATTTATTGTGATGGGATCAAAGTATTTGGGCAGTGATATCAACTTTGCTTGGCCAAGTGCAGAAATTGCAGTAATGGGCGCACAAGGTGCGGTAAACATTTTGTATCGTAAAGAGATCGCTGAAGCTAAAAACCCCGACAAGGTCCGTGCGGAATTAGTATCTGAATACACCGAAACGCTATCTAATCCGTATGCAGCCGCAGAACGAGGCACAATTGATAGCGTGATTGAGCCACATCAATCACGTGCCTACATCACCAAGGCCTTCCGTACCTTGAAGACCAAGCGCGACACATTGCCAGCCCGCAAGCATGGAAATATTCCACTGTAATGAAATTTACAATTACATCTGGAAATCCCAGCGAAGAAGAAGTATTAGCTATCAAGGCTGCACTAATTAAACACGAAGTGCCAGATCTAACACCAGTAATCAAACGTAGCGTCTTTGGATTACCGCAGCTGCGCCAGCCTTTGCCACATCAAATAACTTTCGGCGCACGGAGAAAAGCGAAATAATGCCGCAAATAGTTCTCGCTTCACAGTCGGCTTCGCGTCGCCGCTTACTCGAGGGCGCGGGTATTTCGCCATTGATAAAAGTCAGCCACGTAGATGAAGAAACAGATTTTTTTAACGCGATGGCGCCCGCCGACATGGTTATTGCTTTGGCGGTGACCAAGGCTCACACCGTGAGAGAGCAGATAGATTTTCCAGCGATAATTATTGGTTGCGACTCTACATTTGATGTCGACGGCGCTTCTTTTGGTAAACCTGGTTCTCCTGAAATTGCAAGAGAGCGTGCGCTAGCCATTAGCGGCCGAAGTGGATTACTGCATACCGGCCACTGCATCATAGATACAGAACAAGGTCGAGAGATTGTCGATCGCGTAACCACCAAGGTTACATTTTCAAAGATGAGCAGTGATGAAATTGATGATTACATTGCATCTGAAGAGCCACTACATGTTGCTGGTGGTTTTACGCTAGATGGATTTGGTTCACCTTTTATTCCAATTATTGAAGGCGATTACACAAATGTAGTCGGAATCTCAATGCCCTTCGTCAGATCTGCTATGTCGCAACTTGGCTATTCGTGGCCGCAGGTAAAGGAGATGCGATGAAACGCGTACTAATAGCCAATAGAGGCGAAATTGCCGTTCGCGTTATTCGCGCCTGCCGCGACCACGGAATTGAAAGTGTTGCCGTTTACTCAGATGAAGATCGTGATGCAATCCACACCAAGAGCGCAGATTTTGCATTCTCACTAAATGGCGCAACTGCGACACAAACATATTTAGATATCTCCAAGATAATTGCTATCGCCAAATTATCGGGTGCAGATGCGATTCATCCAGGTTATGGTTTTCTGTCTGAGCGCGCTGATTTTGCACAAGCCGTAATCGATGCTGGTTTGATTTGGATCGGACCACCTCCTGCGGCGATTAGCGCCTTGGGAGATAAAGTTTCGGCTCGTCGTATCGCTGCCAAGGCAGGAGCACCACTTGTCGCAGGTACTAAGGATCCAGTTGCAGGTCATGAAGAAGTTACTGCTTTTGCCAAAGAGCACGGTTTGCCAGTTGCAATTAAAGCCGCTTTTGGTGGAGGTGGACGTGGCTTAAAAGTCGCGCACACAATGGAGGAGATTCCGGAGCTCTTCGCATCTGCGGTTCGCGAAGCGATCGCTGGCTTTGGACGTGGTGAATGTTTTGTTGAGCGCTACCTTGATAAGCCACGCCACGTTGAGACTCAGGTTCTAGTCGATCAGCATGGCCACGCCGTTGTTGTCAGTACTCGCGACTGTTCTTTACAACGTCGCCATCAGAAGTTAGTAGAAGAGGCGCCCGCACCATTTTTAACTGATGCCCAAAATGATGAGCTCTATCGCTCAAGTAAAGCGATCATGAAAGAAGCAGGCTACGTCGGTGCTGGCACCTGCGAATTCCTAATTGGTAAAGATGGAACAATTTCATTTCTTGAAGTAAATACACGTCTGCAGGTTGAACATCCGGTCAGCGAAGAAGTTACCGGAATTGATCTAGTTCGCGAACAATTCCGAATTGCAATGGGTGAAAGTCTCGGCTTCGATGATCCAATAATTCGCGGCCATTCGCTCGAATTCCGAATTAATGGTGAGGATCCCGGACGTTCATTCTTGCCTGCACCTGGCCGAATTACACAATGGAATTTACCAACTGGGCCTGGAGTGCGCGTTGATGCCGGATTTAAGAATGGCGACACCATTGGCGGAAACTTTGATTCACTACTCGCTAAGTTGATTGTCACCGGAGCAACCAGAAAAGAGGCGATTGAACGCGCCCGTCGTGCCTTAGCCGAATTTGAAGTGGATGGTTTGGCTACAGCGATTCCATTCCATCGTGCAATATTGCAGGATCCTGCTTTCACTGAAGAATTTCGGGTCTATACAAGTTACATTGAAAATGAGTTTAAGAATGAGATACCTGCATTTAAGCCGACAGTTGCACCTGTAACCACAAAGGTTGCGGCCGAACATCTTGTCGCAGAAGTTAATGGCAAGCGTTTTGATGTAAAAATCCATACGCCAGAACCTGTTGTAAAGCGCCATCGTGCTAAGGAATCGAAAATTGGCAGCGCAGGCGGTACTGGGCTAGCGAGCCCAATGCAAGGTACGGTCGTAAAGGTTGCAGTAGAAATTGGACAACTAGTTGCAGTCGGTGATTTGGTAATCGTTCTAGAAGCTATGAAAATGGAGCAACCATTAATTGCCCACAAATCTGGAACCATTGCAAACCTCACAGTAGCGATCGGTGAAACTGTCGCGAGCGGCACTGTCCTCTGTGACATTATTGATTCATGACATCAACTGATCTTCTTTACTCTGACCCACTTTTAGCGGCAACTAATGCTGCTGCAGAAATTGCGCAGCGCACTGGATTTGCTTCTCACGATATCGCCTTAGTTATGGGTTCTGGTTGGGTTACAGCAGTTGATGCTCTAGGTGAACCTGTATATGAATGCAACGCCGAAGAACTAACTGGTTTTCTACCACCGGCCGTTGAAGGACATTCTGGCAAAGTTCGCAGTTATGAAATTAAGGATGGCGCAAAGATCATTCGCGCCCTAGTTTTTTTAGGTCGCACTCATCTATATGAAGGTAAAGGTATGGAGCCAGTTGTACACGGTGTGCGTACTGCGGTTAAAGCGGGATGCAAAGTAATTCTCCTGACAAATGCCTGTGGTGGAATAAATACCAATTATAAAGTTGGCCAGCCGGTACTCATTCGCGATCACATATCACTTACCGCCGCTACCCCACTTGTCGGGGCAACTTTTATTGATTTAACTGATTTGTATAGCAAACGTTTACGGGCGATTGTTAAAGGAGCAGATTCTTCATTAGAGGAAGGCGTCTATGTTCATTGGCGTGGCCCTACTTACGAGACGCCAGCGGAAATCTTAATGATGCGTGGCATGGGTGCGGATTTAGTTGGAATGTCTACAGTTCCTGAAGCAATCGCAGCGCACGCGCTTGGCGCCGAAGTGCTGGCAATTTCGCTCGTGACTAACGCGGCCGCAGGTGTAACCGGTGAAAAACTCAATCACGAAGAAGTTATCGCCGCCGGAAAAGCAGCCGCATCTCGCATGGGATCGCTTATGAAATCTGTAATTCCCAATCTGATTTAATCTCATTAGGCTGTACTAGTGAATGCAGAATTAATAGCTGAGGTTAAAGCCTGGATAGCAGATGATCCCGACCTAAAAACCGCTGCGGAATTAACTGCACTAGTCGAATCAGGCGATGAAGAAACTTTAAAAAAGTACTTTTCTGGATTTCTCCAATTTGGTACCGCTGGGCTGCGAGGACCGATCGGACCTGGGCCATCATGTATGAATCGTGCAGTGGTCGGTAGAACTGCAGCTGGTATTTCTTCATATATGAAGAAACGTGGAATGAAGCGCGTAGTGATCGGTCGAGATGCTCGGTACGGATCAGAGGATTTCACTGCGGAAAGTGCTGAGATTTTTGCGGGCGCAGGGTTTGAAGTATTTGTATTACCGCGCCCACTTCCAACCCCGGTTTTAGCATTTGCCACTCAGCAACTCAACTGCGATGTCGGCGTGATGGTTACGGCGAGCCACAATCCCCCGCAAGATAATGGTTACAAGGTTTATATCGGTCCTAGCGCCGATGGCATTAGCTACGCAGCCTCACAAATAATTAGCCCCACAGACAAGTTGATTGCAGATGAAATCGCTGCGATTAAATCTCTGGCCGATGCACCTCGTGGCAAATCTTGGACCATTGTTAGCGAAGATTTGATTTCAGAATATATTCGTCGTACTGCGCTAATTGCCCCAAAGCCCAGCGATATAAAGATTGTTTACACCGCAATGCACGGAGTTGGTACGGAAACAGTGCAACGCGTCTTCAATCACGCAGGTTTCGCTACCTTGATTCTGGTTGACGAGCAATGCACGCCAGATCCTGATTTTCCAACTGTGCCATTTCCTAACCCAGAAGAGCCAGGCGCCATTGATTTAGCGCTTAAGAAGGCTCGTGATTTTGGTGCTGATTTGGTAATTGCAAACGATCCTGATGCAGATCGCTGCGCCGCTGCAGTAAACGATCCTAAAGTTGGTTGGCGAATGTTGCGTGGTGACGAACTCGGAGTAATTTTTGGAGAATGGATCGCTCGTACACATAGCCATGGCAGTTTCGGCAATTCTATAGTTTCATCATCTGCGCTAAGTAAAATCGCATCACACTATTCGATTGATTTTAAAGAGGTTTTAACCGGTTTTAAATGGTTATCCAAGATAGAAGATTTAGCCTTTGGGTATGAAGAAGCTATCGGATACGCAGTTGATTCAGAGACGGTAAATGATAAAGATGGCATTTCTGCCGCCCTACTTCTGGCACAGATTGCTACTGAGTTAAAATCTCAAGGTCTGACTTTGTTAGATCTACTAGATCAAGTCTGGTCCCGTCACGGATTCCACGGCACGGAACAGATTTCTATACGAGTCGCAGACATCTCGCAGATAACTCAACTTCTTGCCAAGCTTCGTAAAAACCCACCTACTCAAATCGCAGGTAGATCAGTCCTATCGATTGATGATTTAGCGAATCCGCAAGATGGCCTCCCGCCAACGGATGGTTTGCGGCTGTGGATAGATGGCGGAATCCGTATGATTGTGCGTCCCAGCGGAACGGAGGCGAAGATGAAGTGCTACTTAGAAGTTATCTGTGTAGATGCAGCTGCATCAGAAGAGTTACTTAGCCAACTTCGCCAACCGATATTGGAACTTCTCTCATGAGTTTCTACGGAATTGTCGATGGCACTGAAAGTTCTTTAAAGCACTTTCTCGCACAACTTCCTGGCGTAGATCAAGTAGGAGCCGATGCGCGAGCAGCCATGTTGGCCACCAGAAGTATTAAGACAACAAGTAAGCGTTGGGCAATTGATACCGCGATATCTATGGTTGATTTAACAACTTTGGAAGGTGCCGATACCGCTGGAAAGGTTCGTGCGCTATGTTCGAAAGCAGTGCGCCCCGATCCAACGGATCAAACTGTGCCAAGTGTTGGAGCGATCTGCGTTTACAACGATATGGTGGCAATTGCGCGTACACATTTAGATGCAATTGGCGGAAAACACGTTCCGGTTGCTGCAGTTTCAACTGCCTTTCCCTCAGGTCGCGCCTCAATGGCGGTAAAGATTCAGGATACGCAAGATGCGATAGATGCAGGTGCTGCAGAAATAGATATGGTCATCGATCGCGGTGCATTTCTATCCGGTGAGTACGGATTGGTCTTTGATGAAATCGTAAAGATCCGCGAAGTCTGTGGTGATCGCGCTCATCTGAAGGTAATTTTTGAAACTGGCGAGTTGGTTACTTACGACAATGTCCGTAAAGCCTCATATCTAGCGATGCTTGCCGGCGCTGACTTTATTAAGACATCTACCGGCAAAGTTGCCCCCGCCGCCACTCCTCCAGTTGTTTTGGTGATGTTGGAAGCAGTTCGAGATTTCTATCAGATGACCCAGCGCCGAATTGGAGTAAAACCAGCGGGTGGAATTCGAAATACCAAGGATGCAATCAAGCAATTAGTCCTTGTTAATGAGACTGCCGGACCAGAATGGCTCACACCGGAGTATTTCCGTATTGGAGCCAGCGCTCTGCTCAATGATTTGCTTATGCAACGTATGAAAATGGACGATGGCTACTACGCTAGCCCTAACTACGTAACGATCGATTAAGAGAGAAGATACAGGTTCACGCGATGACTTTTGAATATGCACCAGCTCCTGAGTCTCGCGCGATCGTGGATATTAAGGCAAAGTACGGCCACTTTATCGACGGCAAGTTTCTGCCAGGTAAGAAACATTTTGCAACGATTAATCCCGCAACTGAAGAGATTTTAAGCCAGATATCACTTGGTGGAGCCAGTGATGTTGATAAGGCAGTTGCGGCTGCACAGAAGGCGTACACCAAAACTTGGTCTAAATTATCTGGCAAAGAACGTGGCAAGTATTTGTATCGCATTGCGCGAATCCTGCAAGAGCGCGCCCGTGAATTTGCAGTGCTTGAGACTTTAGATAACGGTAAACCAATTCGCGAGACTCGCGATATTGATATTCCGCTAGTTGCAGCTCATTTCTTTTATCACGCAGGATGGGCAGATAAATTAGATTACGCCGGCCTCGGTAAATCTCCACAACCACATGGTGTCGCTGGGCAAATTATTCCCTGGAACTTTCCGCTACTTATGCTCGCTTGGAAAGTTGCCCCAGCTTTAGCGACCGGTAACACCGTGGTCTTGAAGCCCGCAGAAAATACTTCCTTAACTGCGCTCTTATTTGCTGAAGTCTGCCAACAAGCCGAACTTCCGGATGGCGTCGTAAACATTGTTACTGGTGATGGTTCTACTGGCGCTGCAATCGTTAACCATCCAGGTATCCATAAAATCGCCTTTACCGGATCAACTGAAGTTGGCAAGAAAATTGCCCGCGCTATCGCTGGCACCAATAAGAAAGCCACTCTCGAACTAGGCGGGAAAGGCGCAAATATCGTCTTTGATGACGCGCCTTTAGAAGAGACCGTGGAAGGCATTGTTAACGGCATATTTTTCAATCAGGGCCACGTCTGTTGCGCCGGATCTCGTTTAATTCTGCAAGAGGGTATTGCTGATGAGTTAATTGAAAAACTTAAAGTCAGAATGGCAAAGATCCGAGTCGGCGATCCATTAGATAAGAACACTGATCTTGGTGCAATAAATTCTCGTGAACAACTAAGCAAAATTCAAGAGTTAACATCTGCAGGCGATGCAGAAGGTGCAGAACGCTGGAGCCCAGCTTGTAATTTATCTGCCAAGGGCTTCTGGTTTGCACCCACAATCTTTACCGGCGTAACACAGGCACACCGCATTGCCCGCGAAGAAATCTTTGGTCCCGTACTTTCAATCCTTACCTTCCGCACACCACAAGAGGCGATTGAGAAAGCGAATAACACACCTTTCGGATTATCAGCTGGTGTCTGGAGCGAGAAAGGCTCTCGCATCTTGTGGGCAACGCAACAACTTCGCGCCGGTGTTGTTTGGGCTAATACCTTTAATAAATTTGACCCCGCCTCCCCATTTGGCGGATATAAGGAATCTGGTTGGGGTCGCGAAGGCGGCAAACATGGTTTAGCGGCATATTTGAAGGAGGGTAAGTAAATGGCTTCTTCCAAGAAGAGTTCTACAAATAAGTCAGCCCCTCGCTTAGAAGTTAAAAAAACTTACAAGTTATTTATAAATGGCGCATTTCCTCGTAGTGAATCAGGGCGCGTATACGAGGTCAGTGCAAGCAAAGGCGCCTTTATAGCCAATCCCTGCCTTGCATCTCGCAAAGATTTACGTGATGCAGTAGTCGCAGCGCGTGCTGCACAGAGTGGTTGGGCGAAAGCCACCGCTTATAACCGCGGACAAATTCTCTATCGGATTGCAGAAATGCTAGAAGGTCGAGCCGATCAATTCGCATCTGAAATTGCGCTTGCCAGCGGAGTTACGCCGAAGAAGGCGCATGATGAAGTCCTTGCTGCTATTGATCGTTGGGTTTGGTATGCCGGCTGGAGCGATAAATTATCGGCAGCTTTTGGCGCTACAAACCCAGTATCTGGCCCTTATTACAACTTCACTATCCCTGAGCCACAAGGTGTAATCGCAGTTGCGCCAGCAGAAAATTTCTTAGCGTTGATTGATGCTATAGCTCCTGCGATCGTCTCCGGAAATACCGTTGTAGCGCTGGTACCAGGATCAGCAGCAATTGCGGCGATGAGCTTCGCCGAAGTTTTGGCAACTAGCGATCTTCCTGCCGGTGTAATAAATATTTTGACGGGATCTCACGATGAACTTGCGCCGTGGGCGGCCTCGCATATGGATATCGATGGCTTCGATATTTCTGGAATCGATAAGAAGAAACGCACCGAACTTAAGGTAGCTGGTGCAGAAAATTTAAAGCGCATCCATAACTTTGATGGTGCAATCTCTCCATCGCGCATTTACGCATTTATGGAAGCGAAGACGGTCTGGCACCCAATCGGGGTTTAGTAATTATTCTGCAGAGATTGCTAGATATCCTGGCTTAACTACCGTTTCAATAATCGCTAATCGCTCTTCAAAAGGTATAAATGCACTCTTAAGCGCATTAATTGTGACGCGCTGCAAATCTAGAAAATTCCAGTTAAACGCCTTTACCAACTCAGACATCTCGCGACTCATTGAAGTCGCTGACATCAAACGATTATCGGTATTAACCGTTACGCGGAAACGCAATCTTGCCAAATCTCCGATCGGGTGATCTGCAAAATTTGCAGCTGCTCCAGTTTGAATATTGGACGAAGGACACATTTCCAGCGGAATACGTCGATCGCGAACATAGGCAGCAAGTCGACCAAGTCGCGGAGGCGTGTGATTTAAATCGATATCGTCGATTATGCGCACGCCATGTCCCAAGCGTTCGGCGCCACAGAGTTGAATCGCTTCCCAAATAGATGGGAGTCCGTAGGCCTCACCAGCATGAATCGTGAAATGGGCATTTTCACGACGTAGGTATTCAAAGGTATCTAGCTGGTCACTTGGTGGAAAACCATCTTCTGGGCCGGCGATATCAAAGCCAACAACGCCACGTTCGCGGTATTTAACGGCTAGTTCAGCGACCTCTTGAGAAAGTTGATTCTGGCGCATTCCGCAGAGAAGTAAGGTAACGCGAACGTTATTTCCTTCAGTTTTTGCCTCGATTTCTCCAGCACGGAAACCTTCCAATATAGCTTCAATCGCCGCAGATAAAGTTAATCCTTTCTCAGTTAAAAGTTCAGGCGCCATTCTTACTTCCGCGTAGACAACTCCATCGCGCGCTAGATCAACTGCGCATTCGCGGGCAACGCGGACAATATCTTCGCTACGTTGCATAACTGCAACTGTGTGAGCAAAAGTTTCTAGGTAACGGACTAGAGAACCAGAATCGCAAGATGCACGGAACCATTCAGCAAGTTGAGCGGCATCGTAACTCGGAAGTTCATGGCCAATCTCTTTAGCAATATCAATGATCGTCTGCGGGCGAAGCCCACCGTCGAGGTGATCATGCAGCAAAGCTTTTGGTAAGCGTTTAATTTGTTCGACTGTTGGAGCCTTAAGTAAAGTACTCATCCGGTAATCCGTTCAATAACTAACGGCAGGCGATCTACCTTGCCATTTTCTTTTATCTCGATCGCACCGCTCAAAATCTCGATGGCACGTTCAAATCTCGCTGGCTCATCAGTATGTAAGGTAAGTAACGGATCACCGTTCTTGATGTGGTCACCAGGCTTGTAATGCATTTCGATACCCGCACCGGCTTGTACTTTCTCGCCTTGCTTCGAGCGACCTGCTCCCAACCGCCAAGCCGAAACGCCGATCTTCATCGCATCCATCTTGGTCATGACTCCTGATTCAGTTGCAGTAATCAAATGCTTTTCTCGCGCAACTGGAAGTTTCGCATCTGGGTTACCGCCTTGCGCAGCAATCATTCGCTTCCAATGATCCATCGCTGATCCATCTTTAAGCGCATCAGCCGGATCTTTTCCAACAATGCCAGCGGCATCGATCATTTCGCGCGCCAGCAGAATCGTCAACTCAACAACATCGGCAGGTCCCCCACCGGCTAAAACCTCAATAGATTCGCGTACTTCAAGGGCATTTCCAGCGGTAAGCCCCAATGGAACATCCATCGCAGTCACCAGTGCGCGCGTTTTTACTCCAGCATCGAGACCAAGTTGGACCATTGTTCGCGCAAGTTCTCCCGCTTTAGCAGGATCGCTCATGAATGCACCACTGCCGGTCTTAACATCAAGAACAAGGGCAGAGGTTCCTTCAGCGATCTTCTTCGACATAATGGAAGATGCAATAAGCGGAATCGCTTCTACCGTTGCGGTCACATCACGCAGGGCATATAACTTCTTATCTGCTGGTGCCAATCCGGCTCCTGCGGCACAGATAACAGCTCCGGTATCTTGTAAAACTTTTAACATCTCTGCATTTGAAAGTGAGGCGCGCCAGCCAGGAATTGATTCGAGCTTATCTAGAGTGCCACCGGTGTGGCCAAGTCCGCGTCCAGAAAGTTGCGGTACAGCTCCACCGCAGGCTGCAACAAGTGGCGCAAGCGGAAGAGTTATCTTATCTCCGACGCCCCCTGTTGAATGCTTATCTGCAGTTGGGCGATCTAGCGCCGACCAATTCATCCGCTCGCCAGAGTTGATCATTGCATTTGTCCAACGAGAGATTTCGCGAGAGTTCATTCCATTTAAAAGAATCGCCATTAGTAGCGCTGACATTTGTTCATCCGCGATTACTCCACGAGTGTAGGCATCAACAGTCCAGTCAATTTGCTTATCGCTTAACTCATTGCGATCACGTTTTGCGGCGATTATTTCAACAGCGGCAAATGGCTCAATCCCTGAATGACTTTCCTTAGTCAAGACGCTTATCAATCTCTTCAGGACCAAAAGCCCAAGGCAGTAGCTCTGATAATGGTTTAATGCCAGTATCAGTCATTAACTGTAAATTTGATCCACCATGTTCTTGCAACAATTGACGGCAACGCCCGCATGGCATTAAGTAATTTCCTGAAATATCAACGCAAGTAAAGGCAACCAAACGTCCGCCACCGCTATTGATTAAAGTTGAAATAAGCCCACATTCAGCGCATAAAGTAAGGCCATAACTAGCATTTTCGACGTTGCAGCCTGAAATTATGCGGCCATCGTCGACTAGCGCTGCAACTCCCACCGGAAATTTAGAGTAAGGCGCATAGGCTTGTTTCATCGCAGCTATTGCGTGCGTCTTGAGCAAATCCCAATCAACGTGCATATGCTGCAATCGCTGCTGCATTGATGGCTGTGGTTTGCGCTACTAGCGCTTTTGATTTAAGAACAATTTCAATTCCTTGATCAGCAATTGTGTAGCGATGACCGTAGATTCCAGCCTCGGGATCGAGTATGTCGATGATTTGACTATCGTTTGCTGCAGCGCCGATGATATCTGCAATTGCAATGTCAACACGTTTAACAACTGAGGCGATTAGGTATTTTGCGCTATTCGGAGTAACTGTTAAATACAGTTCAGGTTCGGAGAGAATTAGGTAAATGTCACTAGCGTTCTTTTTGCGATTCTTGGCGGTATTAGCTTTTACGATGGCATCAAAGGCATCATCAGCTGAACCGGAAGTTGCAACGTAAATAACATCAATGCCCATCTTGATTAAGGCGGTCGCTGCAGTATCTAGATCTGTAGCGGTGTAGTTAACAGAGGCGCGAACCTTCTTTTTACTAGCGGCCACACCAGCCAAGAAGCCGCTTTGATAATTATCTGCGCTCGAAGGTGTGGTAATCATCGCCACTTTGCCGGTCTTGCTAGTTAAAGCAGCGCTAAAGCCTGCTAAGAAAGCGCCTTGCACGTCAGCAAATGTAATGGAGGTTACATTAAGTGAAGCAATTGTTGCATCGCCAATTATTGCGAATTGGGTATTTGGAAATTCAGTCGATACCTGATCTACCGCTTTTTTATACTCAGCACCTACTGCGATTATCACTGCGCAACTCTTGCCTGCCAGGCTCCGTAAGCGCTTACTTCTATCAGCAGCTGTGCCATCTGTGACGACGCCTTCAAAGGTAAAGGTAAATTGTGCTTGCGCTTTTTTGACACCGGCTAGCGTCGCATCGTTAAATGAACGATCCCCGAGGCCACCAATGTCATATGCGATACAAATTTTGATCGCAGCGTTAGCTGGAGTTGGGCTGGTTATCACCGCAGCAAGTACTAGCGCCATTACCGAAAGGCTGGATCGAAGTTTCATTAGAGCACCAAACCTAAATTTTTATAACTTTCTGCGACGGTAGCGCTGGCCACGGTACGCGCTTTATCGGCGCCTGTGTGAAGTATCTGAACGAGGTGGCGCTCATCTTCCAATAGTTCAAGGGCCCGAGCGCGAATCGGCCGCAAATATTCCACAACGACATCTGCAACTGCACCTTTGAAGTCTCCATAACCTTTTCCAGCAAATTCATTTTCTAAATCACTAATTTTCTCTCCGGAAAGCGCAGAGTGGATGGTAAGTAAATTACTTATTCCGGGCTTCTCTTTTTCATCAAATTTAACTTCTCGACCAGCATCGGTAGTGGCGCTCTTTATCTTCTTTGCATTTGACTCTGGAGTATCTAAAATTTCAAGTACACCGGCGGCTGAGCCTGCGGATTTACTCATCTTATTTGTAGGCTCTTGCAAGTCATAAATCTTGGCGCCTGATTTGAGGATATAACCTTCAGGAATTCGGAAAGTTTCACCGAAGCGTGTATTAAAACGTGTAGCCAAATCTCTGGTTAACTCAATGTGTTGTCTCTGATCTTCGCCAACCGGAACATAATGAGCTTGGTACAAGAGGATGTCAGCGGCTTGCAACATCGGATAAGTAAATAAGCCAACTCGCGCTGAGTCTGCGCCACCTTTGGCGGACTTATCTTTAAATTGTGTCATCCGATTGGCTTCACCAAAACCAGCGATACATTCCATTATCCAACCGAGTTGGTTATGTTCGGCCACGTGTGATTGAACAAATAAAGTTGATTTCTCTGGCGAAATTCCGAGAGCAATTAATTGTGCGGCTGAGGCTAAAGTTCTTTTACGTAAAAGTGCCGGTTCAATTTCGCCAGTAAGCGCATGTAAATCTACGATGCAATAAAAGGCATCGTTTCCTTCTTGCAGCTCCACCCATTGCTTTAACGCGCCCAGGTAATTTCCCAGATGGAACGAGTCGCTTGTCGGCTGAATACCGGAAAGGATGCGCTTGGTCATGTTGTTATTCTCGCACGGATCGCTAACTACGCGATATCAGTAACTGCCCTGCGCGCTTGCCTTCCATGGTTAAAACTGTGATGCGAATACCGTTTATGCCAACCACATCATTGGTAACTGGAATCCGCCCTAAAAAGTGCATAACAAATCCGCCGGCTGTTTCATATGGCCCATCCGGAATATCGATCCCTGTTTGATCCCGCAGATCATCGAGTGAAATCAGCCCATCAACTTTAAAATCGCCGGTTCGCGCTTGTTGCGAGACTTCTACATCATCACTGTCGTATTCATCCTTGATGTCACCGATGAGGCACTCCACTAAATCTTCCAAGGTCACAATGCCATCAGTGCCTCCATATTCATCGAGCACGATCGCTAGGTGTTGGCGCTGGTTACGCATTTCCGTAAGCGCAGGAAGGACTCCCTTTGTGCCAGGCAGAAACATAATGTTGCGAACCAACTCTTGAATCTTTCCACCAGCCGTTACTAGGGATGTATCCAGTAAATCACGGACGTGAATAAATCCGATAACTTCATCAGTTGAACCACGAACGACTGGATAGCGAGAATGCGCACGATCAACGGCGAGCGCTATCGCCTTACCAACTGTAAGCGAGGCATCCATAAAATCTACTTCGGTACGCGGCACCATAACTTCGTGCACTTGGCGTTCAGATGCATTAAAGACTTCTTCGACGATATCGCGTTCTTCCGCAGTTAGCGCAGCGTGACCGCTGACGAGGTCTAAGAGCTCTTCTTCGGACATTTGGCTACGTTGTTCCTTCGGGTCAACTCCGAAAGCGCGAACTACAAAATCTGTGGAATGAGATAGCAACCAAATAATAGGGCGGAATAATTTGGCGATTAAGTCAATAGCGCCAGCGCTCCACAATGAAATCTCTTCGGTACGAAAGAGCGCTAAACGCTTCGGAACTAACTCACCGAAGACGAGAGAAAAATAAGCAATCACAAGTGTCACGCCAACTAGTGAAGTTACATTTGCAACATCATCGGTTAGCCCAAATTCAACGAGTTGCGGAATAACGTAAACTCCAAGTTTTTCCGCACCGAGCGCCGCCGATAAAAACCCACATACAGTCACACCGACCTGTGCTGCGGCTAAGAAGCGATTTGGATTGGTTGCCAGCTGTGCAACCTTCGCACCACGCTTACCTTTAGATGAGAGTTGGCGGATCTGACTTTCGCGAAGTGAGATAAGTGCGATTTCGGCTGCTACAAAGAGTGAGCCGAGCAAGATAAGGCCCGCTACTGTGGCGAGATCGCCCAGCAACGAACCAATCGGGTATGGGTCCATAAGGTTGCCAATTCTACTTCTTTTGCGGTTTAACTCGACCTTGATTCGTAAAATGAGCCTGGTTTAGCCTTATTCCCCAATTCTGGTTTTCTGCAATATCCTTGGCCAGCCTAGCCACCCGGCTAGCACCTTCATCCTCGGACCGTCGGGCACGTACCTGCCCGGAGAAGGAAGTACCGCTCATGGCATCAGTTGTATTCGAAAACGCTACACGTATATATCCAGGCACAACCAAACCTGCAGTCGATAAATTAAATCTAACCGTTAATGATGGTGAATTTTTAGTTCTTGTGGGTCCATCGGGTTGCGGTAAATCAACATCACTTCGCATGTTGGCAGGTCTTGAAGAAGTTGACGAAGGTCGAATTCTCATTGGAGACCGTGATGTAACAAACGTTGCACCAAAAGATCGCGATATTGCGATGGTCTTCCAGTCATATGCGCTTTACCCACATATGACCGTGGCAGAAAATATGGGCTTTGCGCTAAAGATCGCCGGAGTCGCCAAAGAAGAACGCGATAAGCGCGTGAATGAAGCCGCAAAGTTGCTTGACCTTGAACCTTATTTAGAGCGCAAGCCAAAAGCTCTTTCAGGTGGACAACGTCAGCGCGTTGCAATGGGTCGCGCAATTGTTCGCGAACCACAGGTCTTCCTTATGGATGAACCACTTTCTAACCTTGATGCGAAGTTGCGCGTTGCAACTCGTACACAGATCGCTGCGCTACAGCGTCGCCTGGGAATCACAACTGTCTATGTAACGCACGACCAAGTTGAAGCTATGACAATGGGCGATCGAGTTGCAGTTCTAAAAGATGGACTACTTCAGCAAGTAGATACGCCACGTAATCTTTACGATAGCCCAAACAATGCATTTGTTGCCGGCTTTATCGGATCTCCTGCAATGAACCTGCTCGCCGCTCCAGTCAGTGGCGGTAAGGCCATGCTCGGTGATCTAGCCATCGATGTTCCAGCATCAGCTGGTGACTCTGTCACAGTTGGTATCCGTCCAGAAGGTTTCGCACCTGCTGCAAGCGGTTTTAAGGTTGTCGTAGAAGTTGTTGAAGAACTCGGCGCGGATGCCTTCGTATATGGCCGCCCTGCTGATGCTTCAATTAAATTTGCACAATCTGGCGATGAAGGCGCGCAAGTTATTGTTCGCTGGGATCCAAAGAACCCACCTACGCCAGGCGACACGATCACCGTTGCTGCCGTTGCAAATGCGGTTCATCTCTTTAGCTCTTCAACTGGAGAACGCATAAAGTAATTGATAGAAGAATAACCCCCACCGCTAATCTGGTGGGGGTTATTTTTTTAATCTGCGCTTAAGAAAACTTTAGATCCCCTCGTAACACGTGCACTTTCCCAGGACCATATTTGCGCCAGCTATCTGTCAATACCAACGCGGTATTTTCATCTATCCCAATTAACGTGGCATCCGCATCTTGACGAACAATCGCAGCGCTCACTCGATCAGGCAACCAACCTAAAAACTTATCGTAATGTGGGATCACTTCTATATCGGGTAATAGGTTAAGACCTTCGCTGATATGCGATCTGCGAATCCCAATAATCTTGCCCCCAAAAGCCATCGCACCAGCTGAACATCCAGCCAGTGATGCTCCAGATTTCCACGCTGAAACTATTGCTGACCATAAAGGAGTGTCTCGAAAAGTATCTGCCAAGTGAACTGGATCTCCGCCAGAGAAATAAATTAAGCCGGCGCTCATTACATCGTCGATCCATTGCAGATTGTGCGCATCTTCCCGAGTTAAAACTGGCAGATATTTAACTTGGCAGCCAATCCGCGCTCCTTGATCTGCGCCACGTGATTTCCAAAAATTTAAACTATCAGCGCCTTCCTTTCCGGCAGCTGTTGGAATCTGGATAAAGGTGTTGGACTTGCCGCGAGAAATTGCTAAGCGCAAGAGCTCACTTTCGAGCGCTTGCGCTTGCGGTAAATACTCACCAGAACCAACAAGGGCGATCGCACCAGGCTGGTTATCAACCATTGTTAAGCCATCGCCACTTTCAGATTTTCATCGATTGAATTTAGGAACTCTTGCGTGGTCTGCCAAGGCGCGGTCTTTGAAATCAAAAAGGCTAGGTCCTTAGTCATCTTGCCGGATTCAACTGTTTCAATACATACGCGCTCGAGAGTGGCGCAGAAATTGGCAAGTTCAGCGTTGCTATCTAACTTTGCGCGGTGGGCTAGGCCTTGAGTCCAAGCAAAGATAGATGCGATTGGGTTAGTTGATGTTGCCTTGCCAGCTTGGTGATCGCGGTAGTGGCGAGTCACTGTTCCGTGGGCAGCTTCTGATTCGCAGATCTTTCCATCTGGAGTCATCAGCACAGATGTCATCAATCCAAGTGAGCCATAACCTTGTGCGACGGTATCTGATTGCACATCACCGTCATAGTTCTTACAGGCCCAAACATATCCGCCTTCCATACGAAGAGACATAGCAACCATGTCATCAATTAAGCGGTGTTCATACCAAATACCAGCGGCTTCAAATTGTGGCTTAAATTCTGCCTGGAAAATTTCTTCAAAGATATCTTTAAAGCGACCGTCATATGCTTTAAGAATTGTGTTCTTGGTTGATAAATAAACTGGGAATTTACGAAGTAGCCCATAGTTAAGTGAGGCACGTGCAAAATCACGAATTGAGTCATCAACGTTGTACATAGCCATTGCTACACCAGAAGATTCAAAGTTGAAAACTTCAGTATTTATTGGCGCTGAACCATCTTCAGGAACGAAAGAGATAGTCAACTTTCCAGGACCCGGGACTTTAAAATCAGTTGCGCGGTATTGATCGCCGAAAGCGTGACGGCCGATAACGATCGGCTTAGTCCAGTGCGGAACCAAACGTGGCACGTTAGAGATAATGATCGGCTCGCGGAAGATAACGCCACCTAAAATATTGCGGATAGTTCCGTTTGGAGACTTCCACATCTTCTTAAGACCGAATTCTTCAACGCGCGCTTCATCTGGAGTGATAGTTGCGCATTTGATGCCAACGCCATGCTTTTGAATAGCACGCGCAGAATCAATAGTTACTTGATCATCGGTTGCATCGCGATGTTCCATACCCAAGTCGTAGTACTCAAGGTTTACATCTAGGTAAGGAAGGATCAATGAATCCTTGATGAACTGCCAAATAATGCGAGTCATCTCATCGCCGTCGAGTTCAACAACCGTGCCCGTTACCTTGATTTTGCTCATATCTACTTCCTTTGTTTTCTTTGATCTCGTTAAATAAGTTAGTTCTTAGAGAGTTTGGACATCGGCTTGCTTGGCGCGGACTGCTTCGGCCGCTTCTTTCAATCCTGCTAACTCTGAATCGGTAAGTTTTGTTTCAACTACTTTCTTTACGCCTGTGCGACCGATCTCTGCTTCTACACCGAGATAAACACCAGAGATTCCATATTCGCCATCGACCCACGCGCATACTGGCATAACTGCGCCAGAATCTTCAATCACCGCTTTAGCCATTCGGGCAGCTGCGGCAGAAGGTGCGTAGTAAGCAGAACCCGTCTTCAGCAGCGCAACAACTTCGGCGCCGCCATTACGAGTGCGATCTACCAACTCATCGATTTCAGACTGTGAAAGCAGATCAGTGAGTGGCTTTCCATTTACGGTGCAGCGACTTGGAACCGGCACCATCGTGTCGCCGTGAGATCCCAAAGTTAAGGTCTTAACCGCTGATACTTGCACTGCTAATTTTTCAGCTACAAAGTTAGTGAATCGAGCAGTATCTAACATTCCGGCTTGGCCCATTACGCGGTTCTTCGGAAAGTTGGTTGCGAGCTGAGTAAGTGCAGTCATTTCATCAAGTGGATTTGAGACCACAATGATTACTGCATTTGGAGAATGCTTTGCAATATTTTCGGCGACGCCTCGAACGATGCCGGCATTTACGCCAATTAGATCCATTCGGCTCATACCAGGCTTGCGCGGTAGCCCTGCAGTAATTACAACTACATCGGAATTCGCGGTTGCTTCGTATCCAGCACCATCAGCAGTTGTTGTTGCGCCGATAATCTTTGTTTCAAATCCTTCAATAGCGCGTGATTGATTCATGTCTAGGGCTAAACCCTCAGGCTTGCCTTCCAGAATATCTGTTAAAACTACAGTGTCGAAGATGTTGTATTCGGCTAAACGAAGTGCGGTGGTTGATCCATAGAATCCTGCGCCTACAACAGTTACTTTCTTAGACATGATGAACTCTTTCTCTTGACGTCAAGATAAACTCTACAACCCACGCGGAAGCGAGATTGCCACGGTAAATAGCGCCAATGCGATCCCCAGCGCTAAATACCGCTCAATTTTGCCACTTTTTCCAGATTCCCAATGTGCCAGAGTGATTACGCTCATACCAATTGCGATGGCGATTGAACCCAATCGAACATAGGAAAGCACTCCTGCCAGAAAGCCCACACCTATCGTTAAGTAGGCCAGACGCAAGCCCAGCAGATTTATCTTTCGCAAGCTTCAACCACATTCGTTAATAACATTGCACGCGTCATTGGTCCGACGCCTCCCGGCATTGGTGCAATGAAGGCGGCAATTTCCATAACCGCAGGATCTACATCGCCCACAAGCCCCGCATCGGTGCGTGAAATTCCAACATCTAATACCACCGCACCTTTTTTAACATCGCCAGCTTTTAAGAAATGTGGGCTACCGATTGCCGCAATAATTATGTCGGCGCGCTTGGTGTGCGCTGCTAAATTTTTTGTTCCGGTGTGCGTCAGAGTTACTGTTGCATTTTCTTGCTTTCGATTGAGCAATAGTCCAAGTGGCCGACCAACTGTCAGGCCACGACCGATGACGACAACGTCTGCCCCAGATAGCGGAATTTTGTAGTGGTTAATTAACTCAACTATCGCACGTGGTGTGCACGGCAGTGGAGCGTTGTAACCGGCCACAAGCCGCCCTAGGTTCATAGGATGCAATCCATCGGCATCTTTATCTGGATCAATTGCTTCCAATACTTTCTGAGTATTTATCCCGCTCGGTAATGGAAGTTGCACGATGTAACCAGAACATTCTTTAGCAGAGTTCAAGTCTCTTATCGCAGCCAGCACATCAGCTTCAGAAGCATCTGCATTTAAATCAACTCTAATAGAAGTTATTCCAACTTCACCACAGTCGCGATGTTTGCCGGCCACATATGAATGCGATCCCGGATCGTCACCAACCAAAATTGTTCCTAAACCAGGTGTGCTTCCATTGCTCTTTAACACTTTAACGCGCACAGAAAGGCTCTGCTTAATGGTGGCCGCTAACGCTTTGCCATCGAGAATCGTTGCGCTCATATGCGTGATCCTATTAGAAGCGCTCGTAGCAAGCGAAGTTACGCGTGCGAGAAGTGTCGAGTTCCGGTGAAGAACATAGCTATACCTGCTGCATTTGCGGCGGCGATAACTTCTTCATCGCGCACGCTGCCACCCGGCTGAACAACGGCGGTTACTCCCCCATCGATCAAAATCTGTAGCCCATCAGCGAATGGGAAGAAAGCATCGCTGGCAGCAACGCTGCCGTTGGCTCGTTCTCCGGCGCGCTCAATCGAAAGTCGGGCAGAGTCGACGCGATTTACCTGACCCATTCCGATTCCAACAGCTGCACCATCCTTTGCCAACAAGATGGCGTTGCTCTTCACTGCACGAACTGCGCGCCACGCAAATTGCAGATCAGCCAACACTCCTTGTGAAACTTTATCGCCAGTAACTTGCTTCCAATTTTTGTTGTCATCACCAGGAGCATCAATCTTGTCGGTATTTTGAAGAAGTACTCCACCAGATACTGGGCGGATTTCTAAAGGTGAAATTGCCGTATTTGGGCAAGTCAAAATACGAATAGATGGTTTGCGCATCAAGATTTCTAACGCCGCTGGTTCATACTCTGGCGCAATGATCACTTCTGTAAAAATCTGCGAAAGCGGTTCGGCCATCGCGATAGTGACTTTACGGTTTGCTGCGATTACTCCACCGAATGCCGAAACTGGATCACAAGCATGCGCTGCGGAATATGCGGCTGCGATATCAGCACCAGTTGCTATACCGCAGGGATTTGCGTGCTTAATAATGGCAACGCACGGTTCGGCGTGATCAAGCGCTGCGCGCCAAGCCGCATCGGCATCGGTGTAGTTGTTAAATGACATCTCTTTTCCGTGGCTTTGTACCGCGTTAACAATTCCGGCAGGGCCACCGCTGTAAATTGCAGCGCTCTGGTGGGGATTTTCTCCGTAACGTAGCGAACTTTCCCGCTTCCAAATTAGCCCAAACCAATCTGGGATATCTCTGCTTATTTGAGTGCCCAGCCAACTTGCGATTGTTAAATCGTATTCAGCTGTAGTGCGGAAAACTTGCAGGGCAAAGTTGCGACGCTCTTCCAAGGTAGTTCCGCCAGCGGCAATTGCGGCAAATAGCTCGTCATATTGCTCAACCTTTGCTATTACTGCAACAGAGCCGTGGTTCTTGGCCGCACCGCGCAACATAGATGGTCCGCCGATATCGATCTGTTCGATGCATTCGGCATAAGCCGCACCCGAAGCAATAGTTTCGGCGAAAGGGTAGAGATTGATAATAACTAAATCAAAAGGCGCAATATCTAGATCTGCAATTGCCTTCACGTGTTCTGGATTACTCTGATCGGCCAAAATTCCAGAATGTATCTTGGGGTGAAGCGTTTTAACGCGACCGCCCATAATTTCTGGGAATCCGGTGTACTCGCTAACTTCGGTGACTGCGATACCTGCGGTCTGCAATGTTTTCGCCGTTGAACCAGTTGAAAGAATTTCGATTCCAGCTTTGGCGAGAACTGCACCAAGTTCGAGCAGTCGATCTTTATCGTAAACGCTAACCAACGCTCTGCGAATAACTTTGCGATCTGCCATCAGGACCTCACGAGATTAGTTAGGAGTTGCTGCAGCGTTGCAACATAGAGACGTCGTTCCACAATCTTAATGCGCTCGTGCAGCGTTACTTCCGTATCAGTAGGTGTGATTTCGACTGTCTCTTGGGCAATAATCTCGCCGGTATCTATCCCTTTATCTACCCAGTGAATCGTGGTTCCGGTCTGGTTTGCGCCGGCAGCTAGCGCATCGCGAACCGCGTGGGCACCAGGAAAGAGTGGCAGCAACGCTGGATGGCTGTTGACGATGCTAAATCTGGATACACATTCGCCCGATAAAATTCTCATAAATCCTGCGCTGGCCACCAGATCTGGATTTAGCAAAGTTAATCTATCTAATAATTCAATGTCCCAATTCTTGCGATCTTGTTGCATGGGAATTAGAAATGTATCGATATTTGCCGCAGTCGCGCGTTCTATAACTTGCGCCCCCGGTTGATCGCAGATTACGGCAACTATTTTTGCATCCAAGGACCCATTTGCAGCAGCATCAATTATTGCTTGTGCAATTGATCCACTTCCGGAAGCAAGTAAAACAATGCGCCCCTGGCTCATTAGCGCGACCGTAATTTAATTTGTGGAATAAAGACAAAGGCCGCGATTCCGAGTCCAATTTCAACAGTGATGGAAAGCGCTAACTTCCATATTGAAACCCCGACCGCGCTCATTGCTTGCGTCATCAGCGATCCACTCGCTAGATATGAAATTATAGAAATTGAAATTGTTATTAAGGCGAGTGCTTGAAAGAGCGAGCGAGAACTCGACGCTAGCGCCCAAGCTGCCATCATTGCGCCGAGAGCAAATACAAAGATAACGGCAAGCAAGGCCCACTTAGAAGATGTGGCCGGAAGCGCAGCTAATATCGGAAGCGCAGGAATTTCGCCGAGGCGGTGGGTCAAAGGCGAAACGAGCGTACCTGCACCGACTGCAAATCCAGTTCCGGTGAAATATGCCAGAACTGATACCGCTAAATTCGGTAGATAAAAAAGATTTAGCGCGAAGAGCAAAAACGCACCGAAGAAACCGGGTTGCAAAACTATTGAGATATTTTTAAAGGTTGAGATATTTATAAATATAGCGATTGCTAAGAAGATAAAGGAGAAACCTAGAAGGATCGCCAATACTCGAGTTGCATAACTTACCGCCTGCGACATATGTAATCGTGATCCTGCCGTTAGCGATGCCAGGTAAGCGATGAGAAATGAAAAGAGCGGTGCCAAATACCATTGAGAACTTACGTTAGGAGATTTACTAAGAAAAGCAAGCAGCGTCACGATTACTGCATATTGAGATGCGAAGATCGACCGAACGCTGGCGATATTGTGAAAGTCTCCATGTAACTTGGAAAGCGCGCGCCCGAAACCACTGCGAAGGGCAAAGAAAGGCAACAACATCGCACCTATTGGTAGGTAAGAAAGATAGCCAGTTGCTGCACCGTTTAAGAAAAATGGAATGTGATGCGCACCTAACCACAACCAGATCGCTGCGCGAATTGGCTCTGATGTATTGCCGGTTGCGCTACCTGCGGTAGCCCAGGCGATCAGCGAGATAAAAGCCAGTGGCAGAAGAAGAATTGCAACGGTGCGTAAGACTTGTGCAAACGAGACCGCAAGGACACGTTGCAACATGGGCTATCTCAGAGACCGAGTATCGCGCGCATTAAGCGCGCTGTTTCACTTGGAGTCTGTCCCACTTTTACACCCGCTGCTTCAAGTGCATCTTTCTTAGCTTGCGCTGTTCCAGAAGAACCCGAAACGATCGCGCCCGCATGGCCCATCGTCTTTCCTTCGGGAGCGGTAAATCCAGCAACATATCCAACAACTGGTTTGGTGACATATTCAGCGATAAATGCTGCGGCACGTTCTTCAGCATCGCCACCGATCTCACCGATCATTACGATCGCCGTTGTTTCAGGATCATCTTGGAAAGCTTTTAAACAATCGATATGAGTTGTTCCGATTACTGGATCTCCACCGATTCCAACGGCAGTTGAAAATCCGATATCACGTAGTTCGTACATCATCTGATAAGTCAGAGTTCCAGATTTTGAAACTAGGCCAATTGGTCCACGCTTAGTGATATTTGCCGGAATGATTCCAACATTTGATTGTTCTGGACTAATTAAACCTGGACAGTTAGGGCCAATAATTTGGGTTGTTCCCTTTTGCAATGAATATGCATAGAAGTAAGCCGAATCATGTACCGGAATTCCTTCAGTGATCACAACGACCAACGGCATCTTGGCATCGATTGCATCAATGACCGCTGCCTTCGCAAATTTAGGCGGAACGAAAACTACTGAAACATTTGCACCAGTTGCAGCTATCGCTTCGGCAACGGTGTTAAAGACAGGAAGTTGGTGGCCATCGATATCAACGCTCTGTCCGCCCTTACCTGGTGTAACGCCGCCAACAACCTTTGTGCCAGATGCCAACATGCGGCGAGTGTGCTTAGTTCCTTCAGAACCAGTCATGCCCTGCACGATTACTTTGCTATTTGAATTAATAAAGATCGACATTACTTGGACGCCAATTCTGCAGCGCGTGATGCTGCTCCATCCATAGTTTCAGCTTGCTCAACCAAAGGATGGTTTGCTGCGGTAAGAATTGCACGACCTTCTAAGACGTTATTGCCATCTAGGCGCACAACGATCGGCTTAGTGGCCTTTGCGCCAAGCAGTTCAAGTGCTTGAACAATGCCATTTGCAACGGCGTCGCAGGCGGTAATTCCACCGAAAACATTTACAAATACGCTCTTTACATCCGGATCGCCCAAAATAATTGAAAGTCCATCAGCCATAACTTGTGCTGATGCTCCCCCGCCAATATCCAGGAAGTTTGCTGGGCGCATTCCGCCAAATTTTTCACCGGCATATGCGACGACATCGAGAGTCGACATCACAAGCCCTGCACCATTGCCGATAATTCCGACTTGGCCATTTTCAAGTTTTACGTAATTTAAACCCTTTTCTTTCGCCGCTGCTTCTAACGCATTGGCTGCAGCATGATCGACTAGTGCGGCATGGCCGGGCTGGCGAAATTCTGCATTCTCATCAAGAGTAACTTTGCCATCAAGTGCGATGATGCGACCATCTTCAGTTTTTACAAGTGGGTTAACTTCTACCAGCGTTGCATCTTCAGATTGGAATGTCTCCCATAGTTTTACAAGAACATCAGCGACTTGACCTGCAATATCTGCTGGGAAATTTGCTTGCGCAATAATTTCTTTCGCTTTCGCTTGCGAAATTCCATCCACTGCAGTTACTGGAACTTTCGCTAATTTCTCAGGCGCTGTGCGCGCAACTTCTTCAATATCCATTCCGCCAGCAACTGAAGCCATTACCAAGAAGGTGCGGTTTGAACGATCCAATAAAATCGAGATGTAGTACTCATCAACGATTGGCGCTGCTTGCGCGATCATTACTTGATGAACGGTATGGCCTTTAATATCCATTCCGAGAATTGCGCCGGCTTTCTCTTTGGCATCGTTTGCATCTGTTGCAAGTTTTACGCCACCAGCTTTGCCGCGTCCACCAACTTTAACTTGTGCTTTAACTACAACTTTTCCACCCATTGCAGATGCCGCTTTAAAGGCTTCATCCTCAGTAGTTGCAACTGCGCCAGCGAGTACGGGTACGCCATGTTTTTCAAAGAGGTCACGTGCTTGGTATTCAAAGAGATCCACAGATAATTACCGTTTCGACGATTTACTAGCTCTTCTTCGCGCTAGAGGATAGGGGTAATCCTAAGCCTTGGTGCGGGCTACAGAACCACCACAGGCGCATAGCGCAGCAGCAGTCTCTTATCGCCATACTGGCCAAAATTGATCGTCGCCTCGGACTTATCGCCCTCACCTGCCAACGCAACGACGGTGCCGAGTCCAAATGTGTCATGTGACACACGCTGCCCAACTTCAAGAACCAACGCTGCAGATTTTTTACCCGTTGCACGTGGTGGCGCAGTTGTAGCAACTCGTGATCTGCGAGTTCCTGAAATACCGGATGAAGATTTTGATCGCGCTTCATTTTTCCATTCAATTAACTCCGCTGGTATTTCATCTAAGAAGCGTGAGCCCGGATTATATTTAGGACTTCCGAAAGTTAAACGATATTCAGCACGCGAAATATATAAACGCTTTTCTGCGCGGGTTAAACCAACATATGCCAAGCGCCGTTCTTCTTCGATCTCTTTCGGATCATCGAGCGTGCGGGCATGCGGAAAGATTCCATCTTCCATTCCAGTCAGAAACACTGTGGGAAATTCCAGACCTTTTGCAGTATGCAAAGTCATTAGCGTGACGACTCCCCCGTGATCCTCACCATCAGGGATCTCATCGGCATCTGCCACGAGCGAAACTTTTTCGAGAAATCCAGATAGAGAAATTTCTTCATCTTCGCCGAGTTCTTCAAAGGGGCGCTCTTCATATTCCATAGAAGCAGAGACAAGTTCCTTCAAGTTTTCGACGCGTACTTCATCTTGCGGGTCTGTACTCGCTTCAAGTTCGGTTAGCAGTCCTGATTGTTCCAACACCGCTTCAATGATTACTGATGGCTTGGTCTTGGCTTCAACTAAGACTGCCAGCGCAGTTAACATCGAAGTGAACTGTGCAATCGATTGCGCCGCCTTATTTGGCACGGTCGTCGCCTCAGCAACACGTAAGAGCGCGTTCCAGAAAGAGATTCCTTGCGCATCGCCAAAGATTTCTACTTCCTCCAGGGCGCGATCACCGATTCCACGTTTGGGAAAGTTGATCACGCGACGAAGTGAAACCTCATCATTTGGGTTAGCCAGAACCCGCAGATAAGCAAGTAAATCTTTAACTTCTTTCCGCTCGTAAAAGCGCAGCCCACCAACGACTTTATATGGAATTGCGGCGCGCATAAAGATTTCTTCGAAGATACGGGATTGAGCATTTGTGCGATAAAAAACCGCGGTATCGCCTGGATTCGAGTGGCCCATATCTTGCAAGGAACGAATTTCGCCTTTAACAAACTCTGCTTCGTCATATTCAGATTCGGCGACATATCCGACCAGCGGTGCACCTGATCCAGCTTCTGACCAAAGGTTCTTCTCTTTACGCGATTCGTTCTGAGTGATTACCGCATTGGCGGCGTTGAGAATATTTTGCGTAGAACGATAATTCTGTTCCAGCAGAACTGTCGCCACATTTGGGTAATCAACTTCGAATTGCAGAATATTTCGGATCGTTGCGCCGCGAAAGCCATAGATTGATTGGTCAGCATCGCCAACCACACAGAGTTCAGCCAGCGGAAAACCATCGCCTTCGCTACCGGTTAACTCTTTAACCAACATATATTGGGCATGATTTGTATCTTGATATTCATCAACCAGGATATGGCGAAAACGCGACCTGAAGCGCGCTTTAGTTTCAGGGAATTGTTGCAGCACCTGAACCGTCTTCATGATCAAATCATCAAAATCTAACGCGTTCGCCTGCTGTAAGCGTTTTTCGTACATTGTGTAGACATCGGCGACGATTGTTTCAAATTGATTCTGTGCCGCCGAGAGATATTGATATGGCGTCTGCAGCTCATTTTTCGCATTTGAGATAAGTGACTGAAATTGGCGCGGTGGATATCGTTTGGCATCAAGGTTTAAAGTCTCCATCACCCGCGAGATCAACTTCTGCGAGTCTGCCGAATCGTAAATACTGAAAGAACTGCTGTAACCCAAGCGTTCAATTTCTTGGCGCAACAATCGAACGCAGGCGGAGTGAAAGGTTGAGACCCACATAGATTTTGCAACTGGTCCAACGAGATCGGTGACTCGATCTTTCATTTCGCCAGCTGCTTTATTTGTAAATGTAATTGCCAAAATTTCGTACGGGCGTACCCCACGCGCCGCCATTAAATAGGAGATGCGCCGCGTTAAGACGCGAGTTTTCCCAGATCCTGCGCCGGCAACTACCAGCAGGGGCGCGCCTTGGTGGATGACAGCTTTCTGTTGCTGCGGGTTAAGCCCGGCAAGCAGCGCATCTGTATCGACCATGGCGCGGAGTCTATTAGGCTTGACTGTCATGGAGCCGCTACCAAATTCTGAAATCAAACGTGTACTAGTCATCAACGCTCATCCCGATGACTCAGACTTTGGCGCATCCGGAACTATCGCGCAATGGGTTAAAGCCGGCATTGAGGTTGCATACGTCTTCTGTACAAATGGCGATCAAGGTGGCGAAGAATCTGGCTTTACCAAAGAAGAGATGCCTGCGATCCGTCAGCGCGAACAACGTGCAGCAGGGGCGGCAATTGGCGTTACTGATATTACCTTTTTAAATTATGTAGACGGTCATCTCGAACCAACGCTTGGACTTCGCAAAGATATTGTTCGCCGCATTCGCATCAGCAAACCAGATCGCATGGTCTGCCAATCTCCCGAACGAAATTGGGATCGCATCGGTGCCAGCCACCCCGATCACTTAGCAGCTGGCGAAGCAGCGATTCAAGCGGTCTATCCAGATGCACGTAATCCATTTGCCTTTACCGATTTACTAGATGATGAAGGCCTGCAACCGCATCGCGTAAAAGAAGTTTGGATGATGGGTTTTGCAAATCCTGATCACTGGGTAGATATCACCGATACCTTTGATCTAAAGATGAAGGCGCTGCACTCGCATGCTTCGCAAACAAGTCATAACAAAGAGTTAGAAAATATGGTTCGCGAGTGGGGGCAACGCAACGCAGGTATGGGTGGATTTCCTGAAGGGCGTATCGCCGAAGCTTTTAAAATTATAAATACAAATTAACGAACAGTAACCGTCTTAATTTCGACTGGTTGCACTGGATAACCATCGACATCGTAGTAAGCCTTATTTGATGTTTGATCAACTTTATATGCTCCAACTTTGCCGATCTCGATCAGCAACGGCAGTCCGCTAGTGATCTTTCCCCAAATTGTGTAATCACCAGGTAAGAATGTGTCTTTATAAACCAAGAAAAATTGGCTTCCATTGCTATTCGGGTATTTAGCGCCTGAATTCGCCATAGCTACTGTGCCGGCTGGAAAATTTATTCCAGTTGCCTTAGGCACATTCTCATTTTTATAACCTGTCCAGGATCCAGGAGAGCCATCTGCTTGCGCTGAAGGATCGCCGCACTGAAGTACAAAGAGCCCTTCAGTGGTGAGTCGATGACAGAATGATTTATCAAAATACTTGGCACGAGCAAGCGCTGACATATTGGTGACAGTCTGCGGTGCAGCAGGAGTCATAGCAATCTTTATTACACCGCAGTTGGTTGTAATCGTCATCGTTGTTGCCAACTTCTTATCAACGGTCTTCGGTTGTTTCACCGTGGCCGGGGTGTGTGCCTTGGATGTAGGCGTTGTACAACCAGGTACCGTCGTTGGGCGTTCTGCGGCTTGGGATGCCGGAAGAGGAAGTAAAAATAAAATAGTTAGAACTGCAATTGCTTTCTTCACGGTTATTCCCATTCGATCGTTCCAGGCGGTTTCGATGTCACATCTAACACAACTCGATTTACTTCACGTACTTCGTTGGTAATTCTAGTAGAAATCTTTTCCAAAGTTTCATATGGAATACGCGACCAATCAGCGGTCATCGCATCTTCGCTAGATACCGGACGCAAAACTATTGGGTGGCCATAGGTTCTGCCATCGCCTTGTACGCCGACGCTGCGGACATCTGCCAACAACACAACTGGGCATTGCCAGATCTGGCGATCAAGACCAGCTGCTTGCAACTCTTCGCGAGCGATTAAATCTGCGTGGCGCAGTAAATCCAGGCGCTCTTTAGTTACTTCACCAATGATGCGAATGCCAAGACCTGGACCAGGGAAAGGTTGGCGCCAAACAATTTCTTCAGGAAGTCCGAGTTCTAAACCAACTTGGCGTACTTCATCTTTAAATAACGTGCGCAGTGGTTCTACGAGAGTGAATTTCAAATCATCTGGCAATCCGCCAACGTTGTGATGTGACTTGATATTGGCAGTACCTGTGCCGCCACCGGATTCCACAACATCGGGATACAGGGTGCCCTGTACTAAGAATTCCACATCGCCACCTGATGCAATATCGCGCGCCGCTTTTTCAAAGGAGCGGATAAATTCGCGACCAATTATCTTTCGCTTGGTTTCAGGGTCGGTAACACCTGCAAGTGCGTTGAGGAATTGATCGACTGCATCAACCACGACTAAATCAATTCCGGTGGCTGCCACAAAGTCACGTTGGACTTGCTCGGATTCTCCACTTCGCAGTAAACCGTGATCAACAAAGACGCAGGTGAGTTGTGATCCGACGGCGCGTTGAATAATTGCTGCTGCGACTGCGGAATCAACTCCACCAGATAAACCACAAATTACGCGCTTATTGCCGATTAAAGCCTTGGCTTTGGCAATCTCACTTTCGGCGATATTGTCGGTAGTCCAATCTGGTTGGCAACCTGCGATATTTATCAACCAATTTTTTAAAATCGCCTGGCCGTGTTCAGAGTGCAGAACTTCAGGATGAAATTGCACTCCCGCAATCTTGCCGCTGGCATCTTCAAATGCTGCAATTGGCGTATCGGCAGTGACTGCACAGACATTAAATCCCGCAGGCGCCTGAGTCACTGCATCACCATGAGACATCCATACACTTTGCACTGCCGGAAGAGATGAGAAGATTTTTGAAGTTGATTCAGCCTTAACTTCAGTGCGACCAAACTCTGATTTACCGGTTTGGCTTACGATGCCCCCAAGGGCGGCGGCCATCGCTTGAAAGCCGTAACAGATTCCAAAGACAGGAATTCCGAGCTTTAATATTTCACCATCGAATTTAGGTGCATGATCTGCGTAAACACTCGAAGGTCCACCCGATAAAACAATCGCTTGCGGATTTTTTGCGCTGACTTCTGCTGCGGTGATATTTGATGGAACGATTTCAGAGTAAACGTTTGCTTCGCGCACGCGACGTGCAATTAATTGTGCGTATTGCGCACCAAAATCGACTACTAAAACACCGCTCTTAGAATTCAATCGCTTAAGCCCCGTGAATAATGACTTCTACGCGCTGGAAAGCTTTCACATCTGAGTAACCAGATGTGGCCATTGCGCGGCGAAGTGCACCGAATAGGTTCATAGAACCATCTGATGTGTGCGATGGGCCAAGCAAAATTTCTTCGATAGAGCCAACGGTGCCAACGTTTACACGTTCGCCGCGTGGTAATTCCTGGTGATGTGCTTCTGATCCCCAGTGCCAACCAAGTCCAGGTGCTTCAACTGCCTTAGCAAGTGGTGAACCCATCATTACCGCATCCGCTCCGCAAGCAATCGCCTTTGCGATATCTCCTGAGCGGCCAACGGAACCATCTGCAATTACATGGACATAACGTCCGCCAGATTCATCTAAGTACTCGCGGCGGGCAGCAGCAACTTCAGCAACGGCCGATGCCATCGGAACTTCAATTCCTAAAACTTTACGGGTTGTGTGGGCTGCTCCGCCACCGAAACCAACAAGAACACCGGCTGCACCAGCGCGCATTAAGTGAAGTGCGCCAGTTGCTGTGGCAACGCCACCAACGATTACTGGTACATCTAGCTCGTAGATAAATTTCTTTAAGTTAAGCGCTGATTCATCGTTTCCAACGTGTTCTGCTGAAACTGTGGTGCCACGAATAACGAAGATATCTACACCGGCATCGATCACCGCTTTGTGAAGTTCGGCAGTGCGTTGAGGTGAAAGCGATGCCGCAACTGTTACACCGGCATCGCGAATCATTTTGATACGTTCTTTAATCAACTCTGGACGAATTGGAGCGCTATAAATTTCTTGCATGCGTCGCGTGGCGTGCTTATCAGGCATTGATGCAATTTCGCCAAGTGGAATACGTGGATCGTCATAACGCGTCCATAGGCCTTCTAGGTTTAGAACTCCAAGTCCGCCGAGTTTTCCAATTGCAATTGCAGTATCTGGTGAGACAACTGAATCCATCGGAGCTGCCAACATTGGGATATCAAATTTATAAGCATCAATCTGCCAAGACGTTGAAACATCTTCCGGGTTGCGGGTGCGTCGACTTGGAACAATGGCGATATCGTCGAAAGAGAAAGCTTGGCGGGCGCGTTTTCCGGGTGCGATTTCGATATCCATGGTGGCCTCTCCTTAGCTCTTCTTACTGTAATTAGGGGCATCTGCTACGTGGAGCACATCGTGGGGATGGCTCTCTTGCAGACCAGCGGCGGTAATTTGGATTAAACGTCCCTCGCGGCGCAGAGTTTCAATATCAGGCGCTCCGGCATAACCCATTCCGCTGCGTAAGCCACCGACTAATTGATGCACAACGTCAGCAACTGGACCGCGGTATGCGACTCTGCCTTCAATTCCTTCAGGTACAAGTTTATCTTCAGATAAAACATCGTCTTGCATATAACGATCTTTGGAATATGACTTCTGTTCGCCGCGAGATTGCATCGCACCAAGTGAACCCATGCCGCGGTACGCCTTGTATTTGCGTCCATCAATTTCAACGAGTTGTCCTGGAGATTCTTCACAACCAGCTAAAAGCGAGCCAAGCATTACTGAATTTGCACCAGCCACAATCGCTTTAACAATGTCACCGGAATATTGCAGCCCACCATCGGCGATTAAAGGAATGCCTGCTTTGTTACAAGCCTTACTTGCTTCCATAATTGCGGTGATCTGCGGAACGCCGACACCGGCAACAACGCGAGTTGTGCAGATAGAACCAGGACCGACGCCAACTTTTACCGCATCTGCTCCAGCATTGATCAGCGCTTGTGCACCAGCGCGAGTTGCAACGTTTCCGCCAATAACATCGGTGGTCGGAGAAAACTTTTTAATTCTTTCAATCGCGTCAAGTACTGCGCGGTGGTGACCGTGCGCGGTATCAACAACGACAACATCAACGCCAGCTTCAATCAAAGCTTTGGCGCGAGCAAATCCATCATCACCAACACCGACTGCCGCTCCGGCAAGTCCGACATTCTTAAGTAATTTAACGTGAGTAACTTGTTCATCAATTGGCAGGTTGCGGTGGATGATTCCGATACCGCCGGCTTTGGCCATTGCGATCGCCATTGTGGATTCGGTGACGGTATCCATCGCAGATGAAATAACTGGAACAGCTAAAGAAATATTGCGCGTCAACCAAGTAGATGTATTTACTTCACTTGGGACAACCTCTGAGGCATCTGGTAGTAAGAGCACATCGTCGTAAGTCAGCCCGAGCATCGCGACTTTGTCGTTATCGCCGCTCATGAGCCCTCCGTACTGTGGTTGAGCGCCCTAGTCTAACTTGAGAATCAGGCTCCGATCGCCTGTTTGATTTCAGAACAAGCGAGCGCTAAATCATCAGCAAATGCCACTTGTGCGCATTTTTTACGATCCCAGCCTGGACCACCAAGGATGACGCGCGGGGCTGGGCGAACTTTGGGAATTTCTTGATAAAACTTGGGGTCACCATTCTTGGTTAACTGCGCCCATAAGAAAATCGCTGGAGGCGCACTTCGCGTGACCATAGTTGCTAGCGCTGCAAATGGTGTGCGAGCGCCTAAGAAATGGCAATCGATGTTGGATTCAGCTAGAGCTGCATGTAAAACGTGCAGTGCCAAGGAGTGCTGCTCTTCGCCAACTGCTGCCAAAAGTACGGGGCGACCATTGATTGGATTCTTCACACTTAAAGATTTCTCGCGCAAAATTTGGGTAATTATCTCAGAAAGTAAATGTTCTACTTCAATGCCTTCGCCGGTTAGCGCCCATTCTGCGCCAATTTCTACCAAAGCTGGCGCAATAACTTCTTGCCAACTATCAATTACTCCATATTTATCAAGGTCTTTCTGCAGCAGCGCTTCAATAAATTTACGATCGAGCGCGCGCGCTGCGCGAAGAAGAGCGGCAACCACATCTTCACGAATTTCGCAGCCCTCTAAAATTTTTTCTACGTGAACTTCGCCATTACTTGAAAGCGCTTGTTGTGCTGCGTTGGCAGGTGCAACACCTGCCGCAATTAATCGACGCATCAAAGTTAATCTCGCTAAATCGCTTGCACCGTAAAGACGATGTTCGCCAGCCTCGTGGCTAGTTGGCCCAAGGCCATAACGGCGAGCCCAGGTCCGCAGGGTCGAAGGGGCCACTCCGATGCGGCGGGCGACGGCTGCGACCGTGAGGAGCTCTTCCATGGGCTTATCGTGTCGGTAAGTGGCACCTCTCACCACTTGAAAACACGCTCAGTGGTGACGAAACGAACAACCTTTGGAGCGGTATTTGCTTGAACAACCTATGAAGCGGTTGTAGGCTTCGGAGATAACTACGCAAGGAGACCAAAATGGCTGAACTATCACGGCTTCCGCTTCCAATCGCAGATCATTGGGAATGGCAGTACGAGGGTTCTTGTCGCGCCCTGCCGGCGGAAATGTTCTTCCATCCCGATGGCGAACGTGGTCCACGTAGACGCAATCGCGAGAACGCTGCGAAAGCGGTCTGTGCATCTTGCCCAGTAATCGCTGCCTGTCGCGCACATGCCTTGGCAGTGCAGGAGCCTTACGGGATCTGGGGCGGTCTTTCCGAAGATGATCGCGCGATGATTCTCAACAAGGATCTCCCAACAGCTTACGAAGCATCATAAATAGCACCTAATTTTAAAAGTAAAAATCCCCCGCACTCATTGAGTACGGGGGATTTCTTCTTTATTAATTTAGAAATTAACTAGTGGCTGTGCCCACCTGGACCATGTGAATGCCCATGTCCACCGGCTGCATCTTGAGCTTCTTCCGCCGGACGCTCATATACAACTGCTTCAGTTGTAATAAACATCGCGGCAATTGATGCAGCGTTGGCAAGTGCTGAACGAGTCACCTTTACTGGATCGATTACGCCATCTTTTGCTAGATCGCCGTAAACATCAGTTGCCGCATTGAAACCTTCGTGAGATTTCAGAGCGCGCACCTTTGCAACTACTACATAGCCTTCAAGTCCGGCATTTTCAGCGATCCAACGGAGTGGTTCATCGCAAGCTTTGCGAACTAAACGAACGCCAACGGCTTTATCGCCAGTGAAACCCAGGTCACCTTCAAGGGCATCAGCTGCGTGCACAAGTGCTGCGCCTCCGCCAATAACAATGCCTTCTTCAACGGCTGCACGAGTCGCGGAAATTGCATCTTCTAAGCGGTGCTTCTTCTCTTTAAGTTCTACTTCGGTATGTGCGCCAACTTTGATTACGCAAACGCCACCAGCGAGCTTTGCAACGCGCTCTTGTAGTTTTTCGCGATCCCAGTCAGAGTCAGTGTTTGCAATCTCATTGCGGATCTCTGAAACACGGGCGGCAACTGCTGCCTTATCCCCTGCGCCATCAACAATGGTTGTTGCATCCTTAGTGATAACAATGCGACGAGCCTTGCCGAGATCTTCAATATTTACCTGATCAAGTTTCATACCAACTTCAGCAGAGATCACTGTGCCGCCGGTCAAGATTGCAATATCTTGCAACATCGCCTTGCGACGATCGCCAAAGCCTGGCGCCTTAACTGCAGCTGATGTAAATACTCCGCGCATGCGGTTTACGACCAAGGTAGAAAGAGCTTCGCCTTCCACATCTTCGGCGATGATCACAAGTGGCTTATTTGCTTGGGCGACTTTCTCAAGTACTGGCAGCAACTCTGCGAGCGCAGAGATCTTGTTACCTGAGATCAGTACGAAGGCATCCTCAAGGATTGCCTCCATACGGTCTTGGTCAGTTACGAAATATGGAGAGATGTAACCCTTATCGAATTGCATACCTTCGGTGAACTCAAGTTCGAGCGCCGTGGTCGATGCTTCTTCAACAGTGATTACGCCATCTTTGCCGACCTTATCCATTGCCTCAGCAATGAGTTCACCAATTGCGCGATCTTGCGCTGAAATAGTGGCAACGTCTGCGATCTGTGCCTTGTCTTTTACGACAGTTGCATTTTCAGCAAGGCGTGCAGAAATCGCAATAACTGCGGCTTCAATTCCCTGTTTTAGATCCATTGGCTGTGCGCCAGCTGCAAGGTTACGCAAGCCTTCTTTAACCATTGCTTGGGCAAGAACTGTCGCGGTTGTTGTTCCGTCGCCGGCAACATCGTTGGTCTTAGTCGCAACTTCCTTTACGAGCTGTGCGCCCATATTTTCTGCTGGATCTGAAAGTTCAATCTCTTTCGCAATTGTTACGCCATCGTTTGTAATCGTTGGTGCGCCAAATGACTTTGAGATAACCACGTTACGTCCCTTAGGACCCAGGGTTACCTTTACCGTGTCAGCGAGGATATTTACTCCACGCTCCATCGCGCGACGAGCTTGCTCGTCGAATTCAAGAATTTTTCCCATTACTACTTCTCGATTACAGCGAGAATGTCACGGGCTGAAAGCACGAGGTACTCCTCGTTGTTGTACTTAACTTCAGTTCCGCCGTACTTGCTGTAGAGAACAACGTCGCCGACTTTGACATCCATAGGAACGCGAACGCCATCATCGAAACGACCAGGACCTACGGCAACAACGGTGCCTTCCTGTGGCTTCTCTTTTGCAGTGTCAGGGATAACGAGTCCTGATGCTGTGGTTGTCTCGGCTTCTGAGGCCTTAACAACGATGCGATCTTCAAGTGGCTTAATGGCTACTGCCATGATTTTTTCTCCTTCAATTAGCAGTGTGTGGCTTAGAGTGCTAACTGTAGTTCTAGAGGGCAACCCGCTCAACTTGGAGGGCAGAATCGGCGTCAAAGGCCTGTGGGCCTGGTTTACGGCCTGCTGCAACCATAAGCGAGCCCAGTGCAGCCACCATCGCCCCGTTATCAGTACAAAGGGCAGGGCTCGGGATTCGCAGGCGCACCCCTGCCTTTTCGCAGCGCTGCTCGGCCACTGCCCGAAGTCTTGAATTGGCAGCTACCCCACCGGCGATCACCAAAGAATCGATACCAGTTGCCTTACATGCCGCCAACGATTTCAATAGCAGTACATCAACGATTGATTCTTGGAAAGAAGCTGCGACATCAGCCTTTGCATAATCCGGAGTACTTTCTAAATATCTAGCAACCGCAGTCTTTAATCCCGAGAATGAAAAATCGTAAGGCCGTGTAGCCCAGTCATTGCTCGTTGTTAAGCCCCGTGGAAAATCTATTGCCGATGGTGAACCAGAAAGGGCTACGCGATCGATTGCCGGGCCACCTGGAAAACCAAGTCCCATAACGCGCGCAATTTTATCGAAAGCTTCACCCGCTGCATCATCCATCGTTGCCCCAAGTTTCGTTATCGATGCAGTGATGTCATCTACTTGCAGCAGCGATGAGTGTCCACCACTGACCAGCAAAGCAATTGTTGGACCAGTTGGCAGATCGTGAGTTAAGTAATCAACGCTGATGTGGGCGGCTAAATGGTTAACGCCATATAGAGGCTTACCTAAACCAAGTGCTAATCCATTGGCAGATGCGACACCAACTAATAAAGCACCGACTAAACCTGGGCCAGCCGTAACCGCAACGGCATCGATATCTTTCAGTGAAATATTTGCATCGCGCACGGCTTTTTCGATACTGGGCAACATCGCTTCTAAGTGCGCACGGCTGGCGATTTCAGGTACGACTCCCCCGAAACGTGCATGTTCTTCAACGCTAGATGCGATTACATTTGCCAATAACTTTCGCCCGCGGACAATGCCAATAGCGGTCTCATCGCACGAAGTTTCAATCCCTAAAACTATCGGCTCGCTCATTTGCTGAGCTCCTTACGCATTACAAAGGCATCTAAGCCAGCCCCATAGTAATTTTCACGGGTAGAAATCTTTTGGTAACCCAACTTTTCATACAATGCGATCGCGCCAACGTTTTCAATTCCGACTTCTAGCATCATTGCTGGGGCTTGCTTTAAAAGCGCCCATTTTTCGAGCTCTGCCATGAAGAAACTAGCAATTCCTTGGCGCACATATTCAGGCAGCACCGCCACCGTTAGAACATCTGCTTCCACGCCTGGTGCCACAACCAAAACGGCTGCATAGCCAACGATCTGATCTTCAGCATTAGTAGCAACTAAGAAATATCGGGTATTCGGAACTCCCTTGAACTCTTCTTTAAATTGCCCCATCGACCAAGGTGAATCAGCAAAGAGAACTCGTTCCATGGAAACCAAGACAGGAAGATCAAGCTGCATCGCAGCGCGATATTGGATCATGCGCGCTCCGCAGTTGGGACCGCATCAGGTCGGCGCAAGTACATTGGCTCAGTAACGTTTTGTGTAGCGCTAAGTGCAACTAACTTTTGTAAATCAGGATAAAGATCGATAACGAAAATGCTTACTTCAGCAGGCTTGCTTACCGATGGGCCAGCAACTCGCACGCCGTCTTTATAACTCGCCCAATAAATCTCTTTGCGCCGGGCATCAATTGCTACGGTGTATTCGCTTTGATTAACAACAACCGCATCCAGCGAACAAACGCCAATCACCGGAATTTCCCGGGCAAGTGCAAAAGTATGGGCAAAGGTAATTCCAACGCGAAGCCCAGTAAATGGCCCAGGGCCCATCCCAACTACGACTTGATCTGGTGCAGGGCAAATATCCAAAGCCTTAGAAACTAACTCGGTAATCGCAAAACCGTGTTCGGTCGCACCTTCATGAAAGGATTCAAATAGAACTGTTCCATCTTCAATAACCCCAACAATCGTGCGCGATGTCGCCGTGTCTATCGCTAGAGAAATCGTCATAGCTTCAACTCTGCCCAACGTGGACCAATTGCCCGCCACGAAACTACCCGTTCTTCATCGGTGCGATCGATATCAATTTCTAAGCGCTCATCCGATAGCCGCGCAGATTCAGCCCCGCCCCATTCAATTACCGTCACGGCACTTTCCCGCGCAGAATCTAGATCTAAATCATCCAGATAAAGTGCGGCCTTACCGCTTTCTAATAATCGGTAAGTATCAACATGAATCAGTGGCAAGCGACCCTTATGAATTCGCGAGATAACAAAGGTAGGAGAAGTAACTTCATCAATGCCAAGGGCTGATCCGATGCCTTGCACCAGCAATGTTTTACCAGCACCGAGTGGGCCATTTAAAAGGATGAGATCACCGGCGCGAAGTTGGGCACCAATATTTTTGCCGAGATCAAACATCTCTTGCGCTGATGCGATCTTCATAAGACTTAAGGGTACTAGTGAAAAAGAAACAGGGGCCGCGCTTTCGCGCGACCCCTGTTTCGTAGGATCTCTACTACAGCTTATAAATTATTAGCTGTAGAACTTCATCCATGGGTAGGCAGAGTCACGATCGATCTTAAGGTTTTTGGCCTTGTTAACTTTCGATAACTGTGCGCCGCCCCAAGGAAGAGCACCATTGTCAGCAGCTGAAAGCATGGTGTCGATCAGCGTCTTGTAATGAGCGGTAGAGAAGTTGGTATGTCCAGTACCTGGAGTTCCCGTGATTGAAATCGGGTTCCCTTCGGCCGTGAACTTGGACCAAGTCTTTGGCGTTGTTGCCCAAAGAACTTGCAACTTACGAACTGGTGCGGTGTATCTTGCGGACTTCTGTGAAGCTTTCAGCGCTGCAGCTTTTGCCGCAGCGAAATCTACTTCATATAAGTCAGAGATACGTTGAACGATTCCGGCAGGTTCTACAGGATCGTTCTCACCAATCATCATCACTGTTGGGACCTTAATCTTGCCAGTGTTCTGATACATCGTTGATGCAGATTTTGCAATTGCAGCATCATCACCCTTGATGCGTGGTGCATCTGGATTCAGTGGGTTAAGCGTTGACAACATTCCAACGATCGCTGCGTTGCCGCTCATACCTGCGTTGTAAACCGTGCGATCTTCATCGCTCAACTGCTTTGAATAATCGGTCTTCTGATTATCGAAGCTGATTCCACCCATCTTGGACTGCATATCGCGAGCGCCAAGAAGTGCATAACCTAGAACTCCTGAGATATTTTCAAGCGTTCCGTATGCAGGTGCGTAAGCAAGTGGCCAGGCAGTCAGAGCTGAAGTTGCAGGACCAGCAATACCATCAAATGTTGAGCTCTGAGTACTGATGCCTGATAGGCGACCAATCATTAAGAGCGCACTACGTGCTGGAATACCTTTAGCTTGAAGTGCCTTACCTGATGCACTTGAAGTTGCTGGCCAAGCACCGGATGCGATATTTGCAGGAGTTGATAAGAACTGCAAGATAAGTAAGTACTTACCCAGGTCCGAAATCATCTGATAATCGCCAGCGACGCCTGCGGCGTAACCTGTTAATTTGATCGATGGATCAAACCAAGTCTTCATTAGCCAGAGCATGTCGACGAGGTACTTGCTCTGCGAAGCCCATGAATCAACAGGGTTCATTACGCCAGCAGCTGCAAGTAACTCTGGGTGCTGCTCAGCAAATGCCTGAGTAATTCCGCCGCCCATTGAGTAACCCCAAGCAATAACCTTCTTGGTTGTTGTGAACTTAGTCTTAAAGATTCCAACGAGTTCGGTATTTGTCTTTACCGCTTCGTCGAGGTTCCAAGCTTGAGTGCTGAAACCAGAACCCATCACGGCAACGCCCTTATCAGTTAGATACTTGATAAGTTCAGCGCTACCTGCGGGAGCGATTTCAGGACGTGGATCAATTGGATATCCCAATGGGAATATTGGCAATAGGCCCGCTGGGATGTTGGTGTTTGTACCAAACCCGTGTGACCAGATTGTGACTGTGCCATTAAATGTGGCAGGAACCATCATCTTATAAAGAGCACCGTCAGATGTTGTGCCAGTACAAGTCTGTACTGGAGTTGCTCCGTCACATGTTGGACCAGTTGCTGCAGCGTGTGCTGGTGCTGCAACTACAAGCGTTGCAAGCAACGCAGTTGTTGAAACTAGCGCAAATGCGCGAGATTTAAACGATGTAGTTCTCATTAGTTTGGCAATCCCTTCTCAGGCATCTTTGGACGAACATAGGTTGACTTCACAACATCACCTGTACCTGAATCTGTGGTGTAAACGGTGTATGTGAATGTGCTGTTAGGGACTAAATCGCCAGTGCTGTTGAAAGTACCAAACCAGTACCCGTTGTAACCAACGTTACTTGTCTTGGAGTAGTTCAGTGGAGTTAATCCAGCGCTTGCAAATTTGGCACCACTGTTATCAATGGCTGCGAGAAGTGATTCGCGAGTTAAGTTCTTACCGGCTGCTTGGATGGCTTGAACAGCAACAAAAGCTGTGTTCATACCAATAAGCGCCCAGCTGTTGAACTTTGCTCCCGGGTTGTACTTTGTGTTGATCTCTTTGAACTGAGCTACATATTCATCCTTTGGATCTACAACTGATGGCATAAATGACAACGATGTTGCACCAATGATGTAAGGCACGGTTCTTGGATCAATTGATGGGATATCAGCGCCAACGGAACCGAGGATCCATTTAGGCGCATATCCGATCTTGGCTGCTGCTTGGACTGTGTAAAGAGTTGCTGTTGCAACGCCAAAGATGATCTGAACTTCGCAGCCAGCGGCCTTGAATTTAGCAACCCATGAATCTGGAACTCCAGGAACACCTTGAGACAGAGATGGATAAGCGACTTGAGATGTAAAACTTAGGTCGCCGTGTTTGCTATCGAAGCCGACAAGTGCATCATCGCCAAAGTCATCATCCTGATACAGAATACAAACTTTCTTACCTGGATAAGTTTCCTTTACATACTTTCCCATCATCTTCGCTTCCATAATGTATGAAGGCAAGAGAGTCGATGTAGTTGGGTAAGCCTTGCGATCGTTAAATCCACTAAAGCCAGTGTTAACGAAGAGGCTTGGGATTCCACGCTTACCAAGGTTTACGGCAGATGCCACAGCTTTATTATTTGCCGTACCGAGCGCACCCATAACTGCAAAGGTATTTGTCTTAATAAAGTCTTGAGTATTAGCTATCGCCTTCTTTGGAAGATAGCCATCATCTTTTACAACCAGTGAGATCTTGCGACCGTTTACTCCACCATTTGCATTGACATAGGCAAAATATGCCTTCATCGCACCTGGTAGTTGGTTGTAGCCGTATTTAGCTGAACCATCTAATGGCAAGGTAATGCCGAGTTTAATTGAGGTTGAAGTTACGCCTACTTCTGAACGCGGCGATAAAGCTTGTGCCGGCATGACAGAGAGTGAGAGCGCAGTTGCAGCCATCACCGCGGAGGCTACGAGAACCTTCCGACGAGTCGTTCTGATCATATTTTTCCTTCCATCGAGGGGTATAACGGGGTAGATCTGTACTGCTGAGTACTGGTAATCATACGAGCGCTTTGCCTTTACTTGCTATGACGCGACCGAAACTTCTCGATCGGACCTTTAGGGGCTAAAAAGACCGTCAAGATCAAAAGCGCGCTCACAATGAAGTCAGGCAATAACACGCCTACATTCCCAGAACCGCTCCAACGATCAGAGATCGAAGTAGCGATCTCGGGGATCGCAACCAGGGCTACTGAGCCAATCATGACGCCTCCGAGGGTATTTACGCCAGATAGGACTGCCCCCGTGGCGATGGAAAAGGAGAGCGCGAGCGGGAACGCGCTCGGCGAAACGTTATTCATGGTCGTAGCAAAGAGGGCTCCCGCCAAGCCTGCTATCCCCGCGCTAACGGTGAAGGCCAAGACCTTGGAGCGGCCAATATTGATCCCAGAAAGTTCGGCCGCGACTTCGTTGGTTTTCACTGCCCGCCATGTGCGGCCGTAGCGAGAGCGCAAAATATTTTGCACCCACCACATCGCAATTAACGCGGCCAGAGATGTAATCCAGAAGAACCATTTATATTGAGTAAAAGCCTCGCCGAAAAATAGCGGTGGCCATCCCGCATCGAATGAGATTCCTTGTTCACCACCCAAGATTGAGAATTGATTTGCAAGTGAAGGCAGGCCAACCGCAAGTGCCAGAGTTGTTCCGGCTAAATATGGTCCTGACAAGCGCGCCGCAGCTGTACCAAGAATTGCTCCGAAGAGTGCGGAAGCTAAGACTGCAGCAACAAAACAGATCCAAATTGGTGCATGAAAATAAATTTGGGTCAGGGCTGCTGCATAAGCACCGATTGCAAGGAGCGCTCCATGACCAAGTGAAATTTGGCCAGAGTATCCGGTCAATAAAATTACAGATGCAATTGCCACAATATAAACTGCGATAGTCGCACCTTGGAATGAACGCCATTCATCAACGCTATTGCTCGAAATATAAACTGCTAGAGCAATCAGCGCAAAGCCGACGAAGCGGTGCTTATTTGTTATCTGACGGTTATGCACGGCGACCACCTTTCGCGCCGATGATGCCGTGTGGTCGCAATAGCAAAACCAATATCAAAATTACGAATGCGGCGAAGAATACAAGTGAACTTCCAACATAAGTCAAAATGATCGCCAGGATGACTCCCAAAGTTAGACCACCAACAACGGCTCCAATTAGACTTTCGATTCCGCCAATTACTGCAGCGACGAAGCCAAATACCAGAAGTAAAATGAATTCAAATGAATCTGGAGCGACTGAACCTGATCCGTTTGTAGTCTGTAAAATTCCTGCAGCCGCTCCAGCTGCACCAGAAATTGCCCAACCTGTAGTGCGAATCAGATCGACGCGAATACCCGCTAACCGCGAAATTTCAGGTGCAAATGAAGAAGCACGCAACGAAAGCCCTAAGTTAGTTCTTTGGAAAATCAGAGTTAATACAATCATTAGGAATAGAACTATCCCGAGAATCAATACGCGTATTGGAGATAGCGCAATACTTTCACCTGAAACTATAAATCCTTTATCGGAAAGCGGTGGTGGAATAGAGCCGATGGCATCGCCATAAATAAAGCTAAGTATTGCCTTGATGATTCCGAGTAGTCCAAGGGTTGCAATAATCGGGATGAAAATCTCTTCGCCTTTTCCACCTGATCTATTAAGCAACGGGCGCAGAAAGAAGAACTCGATAAAGGCTGAAAATGCGGCGCCAGCCACCATAGCCAAGGGAAGGGCAATCCAAAATGATCCAGTCTTTTCTAGAACTGCCGCGCCTACAAAAGATGAAGCCAGGGCAAGTCCGCCGGCAGCAAAGTTGACTACTCGAGTACTGCGCCACACCAACACAATCGCTATCGCCATCAACGAGTAAATTGATCCCGCAGTGATGCCAATAAGCAACGTGTTTACAAATTGAAACATGGCTAGAACCCCAAATAAGCAGCGCGCACTGCGGGGTCATCTCGTAGCGCAGCTGCGCTACCTGTCGCGGCGATAGAACCGAGATTTAAAACGATACCAATATCGGCGATCTTTAAAGCTCCCATCGCATTCTGTTCTACCAAAACAACTGTTAAGCCCATTGCAGTAGTCAGATCACGAATCGCTTGAAAAATTTGTTCAACGACAAGTGGTGCAAGTCCAAGTGATGGCTCATCCAATAAAAGTAACTCTGGCTTTGACATGATCGAGCGGCCGATAGCCAACATCTGTCGCTCGCCACCTGAAAGTGAATCTGCACGTTGTGAAAGTCGCTCGCCTAAACGTGGAAAGAGATCAACCACATCTTGCTTTGATTTTGCCGCTTCTTTCCGGTTACGGCGCCAGAGCGCACCTAAATCTAAATTCTCCGCAACAGTTAACTCGGGGATGACTGACTTGCCTTCACTGACATGTGAAATTCCGTGACGTACAAGCGCTTCGGGCTTGGAGTGCAAAATATTGTGCTCGCCCCAATGAGCAGATCCGTTGCTTGCTTTATTTAATCCAGAAAGCGTGCGCAACAAAGTGGTCTTTCCTGCACCATTTGCGCCGATTACTGCAGCAAGTTGACCCTTTTCGATATTGAAAGAAACTCCATGCAGTGCGCGAATAGCTCCGTGATCAACGCTTAAATTTTCGATCCTTAACATTACGCCACCCCGGTTCCGAGGTAAGCGGCGATCACAGCTGGATCGCGGCGCACTGTTTCGGCTGCGCCGCTTGCGATAACTTCACCAAAGTTTAAAACATATAAGCGATCACAGACGCTCATTACAACATCCATATGATGCTCAACAATTAACACCGACATTGTTGCGGTTAGGTTGCGGATTAAGTCATTCATCCATTCGATATCTTGCGGGCCAAGGCCGCCTGCTGGTTCATCCAACATCAATATCTTTGGTTCAGAAACCAGCGCCCGCGCGATCGAAACTCGTTTGGTATCGGGATAAGCCAAAGTATCTGCGCGGCGATTAGCCAAAGAACCGGCGTAGACGCGATCAAGTGAGCGCATTGCCTTATCGCGCAGAACTTCTTCATCACGTTTATTTGTGCCAAGAGCTGCAGAAATCAAACCAGTCTTAGCTAACTTCTGCGCCCCGATCATTACATTCTCTAAAACTGTCAGCTCTGGAAAAAGGCCAACACCTTGCAAGGTGCGCGAAATACCAAGGTCGATTAACTCATCGGTGCGCGGCCACGAACGTTCTTTACCTTCAAATTCAAATTTTCCAGCATCTGGTTTTACGAGTCCGCAAATTGCGTTAAATAAAGTTGTCTTACCTGCACCATTTGGTCCGATGACTCCGACTACTTCATTGGGGCGAAGTTCGAGGTGGACATCATGCAAAGCTTTAAGTCCACCAAAGGAGATGCTCACACCTTTTGCATGCAACAGTGCGGCGCTCATAGTTCGTAGATTCTAGGCACTCGCGGACCAATTCGTGTAACTATCTCGTAATTTATCGATCCCGATGCAGCGCCCCAGTCATCTGCGGTGTATTCCCCACCCGTACCTGGTCCAAAAATACTCACCCAATCCCCAGATGTCGCAGTTGATGTAGCGCCTAGATCTACAACAAATTGATCCATAGAAACGCGGCCGATAATCGGTGCGCGCATGCCGTTAAAAGAAACTCCAACGTTCTTAGCGATGCGCGGTATGCCATCGGCATAACCAATTGCAACTAAACCTAACTTTGTATCGGTTTTGGTAACTTCAGTGGCTCCATAACCAACTGGTGATCCGGCAGGTACATCTTTTACTAGATGTAACTTTGCACGAAGCGTCATCGCCGGCTTTAAAGATAGTTTTTCAGATGTACCTAAAGTTTTCACATCAGGGCTGAGTCCATACATTGCAATTCCGGTGCGAACCATGTCAAAGGCGGAGGCTGGATCAATTAAAGTCGCGGCAGAATTTGAGAGATGGCGAATTATATTTGTATGCCCGAATGACTCCAGGTTGGCGATCATCTTTTTAAAGCGAGTTAACTGTTCGAGGTTTTGTGCTTGGCCTGGTTCGTCAGCGCGCGCAAAGTGGGAAAAGATTCCGATAATTTCTACACCCTGTACATGATTGGCATCGATCTCGCTCCACTCAGATAAGAAACCACCACGAGTCATTCCGGTATCTACTTCTAAGTGCACGCGAGGTCGCTTCGATCCAGTCACTGCTGCAACTTCATCAAGGGCTTTGATCGATGAGATTGCAATATCAATATCGTTTTCGACGGCGCTCTTAAAGTCAGATCCTGGTGGTACCAACCACGCCAAGATCGGTGCAGTTATTCCCGCTGCACGAAGTGCGATCGCTTCCTCAAGCAGAGCAACACCTAACCAAGTCGCTCCACCTTCGAGCGCCGCTTTTGCAACTGGAATAAGTCCATGTCCATAAGCATCTGCTTTAACTACAGCTAGTAAATCAACGCCCGCTTTTGCTTTGAGAAAAGCTACATTTGCCTTAATCGCTGATAGATCAATAACTGCTTCTGCGCGATTAATCATCGCTCCACCACAACCATCGCGGATGCGATTCCGGCATCGTGAGATAGCGATAAGTGAACCGTTGCGCCATCTATTAATTCAGCGATTTCCCCGCGGAATAAGAAATCTGGTTTGCCGCTCTCGTGGTTAATTACTTCTGCATCATGCCAAGGCAATCCGTGGCCAGCGTTTAAAGCTTTTGCCAACGCCTCTTTTGCTGCAAAGCGTGCAGCCAATGAAGAGATTGGCTTGATCGCTTCAGCGGGGGTAAATAATTTTTCGCGCAGCGATGGAGTTCGCTCTAGCGATTCGGCAAAGCGCGCGATATCGACCACATCGATACCAATGCCATCAATCATGTTCTTTAGTGTAATTGGGGTTAAGAGAGTTGGCTATTGGAGGGCCAGTATCGATCGATAGCGATAATCAAGACCAGTAAAGCGCCACCGATGAAGAGTCCGCCAAGTAAATCAGAGAACCAATGAGTGTCACGAATCAGCGATACTGTGCAGACGGTCATGCTAATGGCTGCAACACCAGCACTTGCCAGCCTTCCACGATAACGATTTACATGCGCATATCTATAAATTAAATATGCGAGAACTCCCCAAGTAAGCAAAGCATTTGATGCATGGCCGCTGGGATAAGACATTCCGCCAAAGTGCAGCAAGTCAATTCCAACTTTTGGTTTAGTGCGCCCGAGCCAGAATTTAAAGAATCCCACAACTAGATTTAGGCTAATTAAAGAAAGTATCGCCAAGTTAAGTGGGCGCCAAGTTCTGAAGCGGCGTGCAATATATAAAGCGGCGATTAATAAAGCAGTTGCAGTAACACCACGTAGACCAAGATCATCTAGGCGACGAATAATGAAACCGCCTATTCCGTGAAACTTAGGTCTGTCCAAATCATGGATCCACTTATCTATTTCAATTAGCGGTCCATTTGTAATAACTTGCTGAGTTGTAAGTAAAAAACCGATAAAAAGTATCGCTGACCAACGAAATGCTCGCGCCATCTGTGCGCGACGCAGATCTAGTACTACCGACATAGTTATTCGACCGTAACGGATTTAGCCAAGTTGCGGGGCTGGTCAACATCGTTACCGCGGGCAACTGCCATTTCGTAGGCAAATACTTGCAAAGGAACAGTGGCTAATATCGGTTGAAACAGTGGTGAGCATGCTGGGATACGGATTATATGTTCTGCTCCAACGACTTCTGCGCCTTCATGTGCAATGACAATAACTCGAGCACCGCGCGCTTTAACTTCTTGGATATTGCTCAACATCTTTTCATCCAGTGCGTGGTCGCTACCTGAAGGCAGAATTGCAATTACTGGCGTGCCTTTCGCTTCATCAATCAGCGCGATTGAACCGTGCTTTAACTCACCGCCGGCAAAACCTTCCGCATGAATATAAGCCAATTCTTTTAACTTAAGAGCGCCTTCTAGTACGACTGGATAGCCGATATTGCGGCCGATAAATAGAACGGTCTCTGATTTTGCAAAGGTGCGAGTCAAGGCGCGCAGCGGCTCGACCGTTTCTAGGATTTGTTCGATCTTGCCCGGAAGTTCCAGCATCTCGTTGTAAAGATCGCGCACTTGCGCATCACTTAATTCACCGCGGACTTGGGCTAAATGCAGCGCAATTAAATCAACGGCAACGATCTGGGTGAGCAAAGCTTTTGTCGATGCGACTGCGATTTCCGGGCCGGCGTGTGTATATAGAACAGCATCTGATTCGCGAGGAATAGTTGAACTGTTGGTATTGCAGATCGCAAGAACGCGCGCACCGGCTGCTTTGGCATGGCGGATCGCCATCAAAGTATCCATCGTCTCGCCCGATTGAGAAATAGCAATAACTAAAGTATTTGAATCGATAATTGGATCGCGGTAACGGTATTCGCTGGCGATTTCCACTTCAACGGAAATCTTTGCCCATTTTTCAATTACATATTTGGCGATCATTCCTGCGTGATAAGCGGTGCCACAGGCGATTACTACAATCTTCTTCAGCGCCTTTATATCGGCATCGGTCATATGCAATTCATCAAGTTCGATCTTGCCGTTATCGGTTAAGCGGCCGATTAAAGTATCCGCAACCGCCTTTGGTTGTTCAAAGATTTCCTTGAGCATAAAGTGTGAGTAACCACCCTTTTGCGCAGATGCCGAATCCCAAGTAATTGTGTACTCCTTGGGAGCGATCGCTTTTCCGTCTAAACCGATTATTGAAATTCCAGTTGGGGTCATGGTGATGATTTCATCTTGGCCAAGTTCAACTGCGCGCTTGGTGTAGTCAATGAAGGCAGCAACATCTGATGCCATGAAGTTTTCACCATCGCCTAAGCCAACCACCAAAGGTGAATTGCGACGGACTCCGACAATAACTTCAGGAGCATCGGCGTGAACTGCAACTAAGGTAAATGATCCACGCAGGCGAGTTACCGCCTCGCGCATCGCTTGGGTTAGATCTCCATTATGAGATTTACGCAGATCAGAAAGTAGGTGCGCCACAGATTCAGTATCAGTATCCGATGCGAAAGAGTGACCGCGCGCTTGCAGCTCTGCTTTTAACTCAGAATAGTTTTCGATAATTCCATTATGGATAACGGCGAGTTTGCCTTCGTTATCTGTGTGTGGATGTGCGTTGCGATCAGTCGGTCCACCGTGCGTTGCCCAACGGGTGTGGCCGATTCCAGAATGAACGACTGGCATATTTGCCGGCAGTGCGCCTTCGAGATTTGCTAACTTGCCGGCGCGCTTTTCAATAAAGAGCGCACCTGATGTTCCGAGTGCGATGCCTGCAGAATCGTAACCACGATATTCCAAGCGACGAAGACCTTCAATTAACGGAGTGATAGCAGACTGTGGCCCTGTGTAACCCACAATTCCGCACACTTTTATTTACCCCAGCTCTGCTTCAACGACCTTTGCTAGGTCATTAGCTATTTCGCTGGCTAGGTTATCACTCTGCGCCTCAACCATCACGCGGACAAGCGGTTCTGTGCCAGATGCTCTTAATAAAATGCGTCCATGCTCACCGAGTTTTGCTTCCGCAGCAGCAACAGCGCTCTTTATCGCTTGAGATTGATCCAACTTATCTTTAGCCACATTTTTAACATTTACAAGCACTTGCGGAAAGTGAACCATCGCAGATGCTAACTCTTGTAAAGTTTTTCCAGATTTAACAACTTCTTGCGCTAAAGCCAAGGCGGTTAAAGTTCCATCACCAGTTGTGGCGAAATCGCGCATAATCAAATGGCCGGATTGTTCGCCGCCAAGTGAAAAGCCTTTTTCAATCATCTTTTCTAATACATAACGATCGCCTACCGCCGTTGTTTCAACGGTGATACCAGCATCTTTCATTGCATGTAAGAAACCAAGATTGCTCATCACAGTTGCAACGATGGTATTTTCCTTTAGAGTTCCTGATGCCTTAAACCCGCGCGCCAGAATTGTCATAATCACATCGCCATCGACTACAGATCCCTGTGCATCGATCGCTAATACGCGATCGGCATCGCCATCGTGGGCTACGCCAAAGTCAGCACCTTCGCGTAATACTGCTGTGCGCAACTGTTCCAGGTGAGTCGAACCGCAACCATCGTTGATATTCCATCCATCTGGTGCATCAAAGATTGCAATAACTTCTGCGCCGGCGCGACGGTAAGCCTCAGGTGAAACGGTGGATGCTGCGCCATTTGCACAATCAACGACAATCTTTAAGCCCTTGAGTGGAGTCTTCACTGATGAGAGCAGGTGAGTTAAATATCTTTCCCGAGCGCTCTCATCAACAATTGCGCGGCCCACACCGTTGCCGGTTGGACGCTCCCAAGGTTCGCCAACGCGAGCTTCGATCGCTTTCTCAATTGCATCATCTAACTTTCCACCACCACGTGAAAATAGCTTGATGCCATTATCTGGGGCTGGATTGTGAGAAGCAGAAATCATTACGCCGAGGTCGGCACCGGATTCAGCGACTAAATGTGCAATGGCCGGAGTCGGTAGAACACCAACGCGATAAACATCAACACCTGCGCTAGTTAAACCAGCAACAACTGCTGCTTCTAAGAATTCTCCTGAGGCGCGCGAATCTTGGCCGACAACAGCCTTTGGTCGATGTGATTTATCAGGATTTGTTTCAACGAGAATATGTGCAGCGGCAACAGCAACGTCGAGTGCTAATTCAGCGGTGAGATCACGATTGGCTAAGCCACGTATTCCATCGGTTCCAAAGAGTGCCACAGTGGGGCGCCTTTGAAATTAACGCTTGCTGTATTGCGAACGCTTACGGGCCTTCTTCAGACCGTACTTCTTGCGCTCGATAACACGTGCATCACGTGAAAGGAATCCAGCCTTCTTAAGCGCTGGACGGTGTGCATCAACATCGATCTCGTTAAGTGAACGTGCCACGCCTAGGCGAAGTGCACCAGCTTGACCAGAAACTCCGCCACCGTTGATACGTGCGAAAACGTCATATTGATTTTCCGCAGCAACAGTGCGGAATGGCTCAGAAACTAATTGTTGGTGAACCTTATTTGGGAAGTAAGCCTCAAGTGTCTTACCGTTAACAACCCAACGACCTGTACCAGGTACTAGGCGAACGCGAGCAACTGCTTCTTTACGTCGACCGGTTCCTGCGCCAGGTGCCTTGATTGCTGGGCGGTTGGTTGCAGGAGCTGGTGATGATGAAGAGTAAGAAGTAGGAACTTCGTTCTCGTCTAGATCTGAAACTTCGTTATAAGTTGTATCTGACATTTGTTATAGGTCCCTTACTTTGCGATCTGTGAAACTTGAGTGAATACATATGGAGTTGGTGCTTGAGCGCCGTGTGGGTGCTCTGGACCTGCATAAACTTTTAGCTTTGATGCAACTTGCTGACCGAGACGGTTCTTTGGAAGCATTCCCTTGATCGCCTTTTCAACTAGACGTGTTGGGTGCTTCTCAATTAGCTCACCGTAAACAGTTGAGCGAAGACCACCTGGGAAACCTGAGTGGCGGTGTTCAAACTTTGCAAGCGCTTTATTGCCAGAGAGCGCAATTTTTTCAGCGTTGATGATTACAACGAAGTCGCCCATATCCATGTGTGGAGCAAAAGTCGCCTTGTGCTTACCGCGAAGAAGAACTGCAGCATGTGTTGCAAGGCGGCCAAGAACTACATCTTGTGCATCGATGACGTGCCATTTACGGACGGCGTCTCCGGCCTTAGGGCTATATGTGCGCATGCTTTATTACCTTCTTCTTTTTTAGATCTACTGGGTTACTTGCCTTCGGCGCCGTATCTGGCGCAGGGGATGAACTTTACCTTTCATACGTGAACGGGTCAAAATGGCCTAAATTCACGCATGGCCAACTGCCATCAATGGTCGAATATCGGCTCTGGGCTTTCATAGACCTGGCCACCGGCTCCAAAGACCAAAAATCGAGTAAATCCGCGAGTAAACCAGCGATCGTGGGTCACAGATAAAACAGTGCCTTCGTAACGATCGAGAGCATGCTCCAAACTTTCAGCGCTCGCCAAATCTAAGTTATCGGTTGGTTCATCAAGTAATAAGAGAGTAGAACCAGAAAGTTCAAGCAATAAAACTTGGAAGCGCGCTTGTTGTCCACCTGATAGCGATGAGAATTTCTGCTCGGCTTGTTTATCAATTTCATACTTGCGCAGCACGCTCTTGGCTGGGCCAAGTTGCAGCGAATACGTCTCCCACAGTATTTCTAGCAGAGTCTTTGATTCAAATTCGGGATGGGCGTGGGTTTGTGCGAAGTATCCGATTTCTACACGCGCTCCAACTTTAAAAGTGCCGGAATATTTCACATTTTCATCGCCGGCAATCATTCGCAAGAAGTGTGATTTGCCGGTGCCATTTTTGCCAAGCACCGCGATGCGATCGCCGAAGAAGACTTCAAAGTTAAATGGCTCAGTTAAATTGGCCAGCGCTAAATTTTCAAAGGTGAGTGCGCGTAAGCCCGTGCGCCCACCGCGTAAGCCAACTTTTACATCTTGCTCAATTGGTGGCGCTTCAGGTGCGCCAGCTTCTTCAAATTTACGTAAGCGCGTTTGCATAGCGTGATATTTATTTGCCATATCTGGCGAGATCGCCGCCTGTACTTGCAAGGTGCGCACCAAATCTTTAAGGCGTTGATGTTCTTGTTCCCAACGCAGCAGCATCTCGGCAAATCTTTCATTGCGAGCTTTGCGCGCTTCGTGCCAGGTCGAAAACTTTCCGCCGTGGACCCAAGTCGTATTTCCATTTACGCCTTGTTCTAAAGTCACGATGCGATTGGCGGTATTTTCCAAGAGTTCGCGATCGTGGCTGACAAAGAGGACGGTTTTCTTGGTTGAACGGATTACATCTTCGAGCCAACGCTTAGATGGAACATCTAAATAGTTATCTGGCTCATCCAGCAGCAGAACTTCTTCAGGGCCTTCAAGTAAAGCGCGCAGTACCAACTTCTTCTGCTCTCCCCCAGATAAGGTATTTACTTTACGTTCTGCAACTTGTTCAAAAGTTTTATTGAGCATCTCAGTGCAGCAAACATCCCAAATTAACTCGAAGTCATATCCCCCGGCATCGCCCCAATCGATAATCGCTTGGGCATAGGCCATCTGGTCCTTCTCGGTATTGGTTGTGTTAATTAACGCTTCAGTTTCAATCAGCTTTGCTGCAGCATCGCGAATTCGCTTAGGGGCAACTGAAATCAAGAGCTCGCGCACATTTGTTTCATCGCGGACTGACCCAATAAATTGGCGCATCACTCCGAGTCCACCAGTGATTGCAACGGCGCCTTCATCTGGTTTTAAATCGCCACAGATCATGCGGATCAAAGTTGTTTTACCTGATCCGTTGGGTCCGATTAGCGCGACTTTTGCGCCATCTCCAACTCGAAAGGAGACATCGTTAAGTAATACGCGGCCGTCAGAGAGTGAGTACTCAACTGCGCTTACATCTATATGTCCCATTAATTCGCTTCTTCTTCACGGCGAGCAACAGTTTTGGCGGCGCGTTCTAAAAGCTCTGCCGCATCGGGATAATCAACTTTATATAACGATAAACCGCGCGCTGAAAATACCAATGAATCGCTGACTCGCTCTTTATCTTCAAGGAGGGTTGTAATCCAGCGGGCATCTTTGCGGCCATCTGCAACGCAGACAATCGCCCCTACAAGGTTGCGCACCATTGAGTAACAGAAAGCATCCGCGACAACATCGCCTATTAAATAACCTTCGCTATCACGGCGCCAAGTGAAGGTTTCTAGGGTGCGGATAGTTGTGGCACCTTCACGGAATTTGCAGAAGGCTGCAAAATTGTGGGTTCCCAGCAGTAAAGCGCTGGCTTTATTCATAACATCTACATCAAGCGGGCGGTACCAAGGTTCGGTGTTAAAGCGCGCAAGTGGAGGAATTACCTTATTTTCATCCAAGATCCGGTATTCGTAATAACGGCGTAGCGCTGAAAAGCGGGCGTGAAATGCAGGAGGTGCAATCTGAATCTGATTGATTCGGATATCTTGATCCAGAATTCGATTTAACTTATAGGCCAAGTCATTTAGCTCTATCGCATCAGGAATATCAACGTGGATTACCTGCCCAGTTGCGTGAACTCCCGCATCGGTGCGACCGGCGACAATTGTTTCCGCCTTTGATTGCGTGACAGTACTGATCGCTTCTTCTACCGCTTGTTGCACAGTGCGACGATCTGGTTGCACAGCCCATCCCGAAAAGTTGGTGCCATCGTAGGAAAGATCTATCCGTAAACGACGAAACCCACTCTCGGGATAGAGAGTGGGCTCGGTCATTTAAATTTGGTTATGAAATAACTAACTTAGTTATCTTTCTCAGTGAGAACTTCGATTACCGCCATTGGAGCGTTATCGCCCTTGCGGGGACCGATCTTGGTGATACGTGTGTATCCACCTTGACGAGTTGCAAAGCGTGGACCGATTTCAGTAAAGAGTGTGTGAACAACGCTCTTATTTGCAATACGTGCCATTACTTCACGACGAGCTGGAAGATCGCCCTTCTTTGCGAAGGTGATTAACTTTTCAGCCAATGGACGCAGGCGCTTAGCCTTTGCCTCGGTTGTTGTGATCTTGCCGTGTTCGAACAATTGCTCAGCAAGTGTGCGAAGGATTAGACGCTCGTGTGATGGGCCTGAGCCCAAGCGAGGACCTTTAGTTGGTTTTGGCATTGTCGTATCTCCTAGGCCTGATCTGCTTCAGCGAAATCATCATCTGATGCATTGAAGTTCTGGTGCTTGGTTGGATCAAATCCTGCTGGGCTGTCCTTGAGAGACATTCCCATTGAGACAAGCTTTGCCTTGATCTCATCGATTGATTTTGAACCAAAGTTACGGATATCAAGCAAGTCAGCCTCTGAACGGTTAACTAGCTCTCCAACTGTGTGAATGCCTTCGCGCTTCAAGCAGTTGTATGAACGAACTGTGAGATCCAAGTCTTCGATTGGAAGAGCTAGATCTGCAGCAAGAGCAGCATCCATAACAGATGGCCCCATCTCGATACCTTCTGCATCGACATTGAGTTCGCGTGCAAGACCGAAGAGTTCAACAAGT
>Ga0214919_10000098_pt1 | contig 134007 bp, 133 predicted proteins | sample LL1503_MetaG_FD_177994 | JGI IMG/M metagenome (GOLD analysis project Ga0214919, IMG submission 177994) | Freshwater microbial communities from Lake Lanier, Atlanta, Georgia, United States - LL-1503 | ecosystem: Environmental > Aquatic > Freshwater > Lake | place: USA: Georgia | collected...
TGCCCTTGAGATAATCCAAGAGACGGCGACGACGCGAAACCATCTTCAACAAACCACGACGGCTGTGATGATCTTTGGCGTTTGCCTTGAAATGGGGTGTAAGGTCGTTGATACGAGCGGTTAATAAGGCCACTTGAACTTCAGGGCTACCCGTATCATTTGCGCTACGCGCGTTTTCTTTGACGATTTCCGCCGTTTGACTATGAACTACTGACATCGTATTACTCCTTACTTGCGAACACCCGAGCTTTCACCCTTTTAGTGTCGTGCGATTAAAAAAAGCTTTATAAATCAAAGCCATCGAATTGTAGCAGAATTCAAAATAGAGGGCAATCTGCTTGATATAAGGCAGCTTATGGGGTCATTTGGGCGTTTAACTTCACATGCCGTGGATCGTAAAGCTTGTTTAAGGCAGATAAATAGGCTTTAGCTGAAGCTGCAATGATGTCAGGATCGGTACCCACCCCATTCACAATACGTCCTCCTTTTGCCAAGCGCACAGTCACTTCACCCTGCGATTGGGTGCCAGAAGTAATCGCATTAACCGAGTACAAAAGCTGTTCAGCACCACTTTTAGCTAAAGTCTCAATTGCGTTTAAGCTCGCATCAACCGGCCCATTGCCTTCAGCCTCTGCACTGACGTCGGTATCACCCATGCGAAAACTCACTCGAGCCATTGGTCTTTCACCGGTTTTAGAGTGCTGGCTAATGCCAATAAAATGATAAAAATCGTGTTCTTCAGCATGAGCAGCCTCCGACATAATCGAAATAATGTCTTCGTCGAAGATTTCCGCTTTTTGATCTGCCAAGGTTTTAAAGCGCACAAATGCTTCATTAAAGTCGGCCTCCGACTCTAAAGTTAAGCCCAAATCATCTAAGCGTTGTTTAAATGCATTTCGACCAGATAACTTACCCAAGACTATTTTATTTGCTGACCAACCTACATCTTCAGCACGCATAATTTCATAGGTTTCGCGGGCTTTCAAAATACCATCTTGATGAATACCAGAGGCATGTGAAAACGCATTAGCTCCAACCACGGCTTTATTGGGCTGCACGACAAAGCCCGTAATGTGGGAAACCAATTTTGAAGCCGGCACAATTTGAGTGGCATCAATTGTTGAAACTAAATTGAAGTAGTCTTTACGGGTGCGCAAAGCCATCACAATTTCTTCCAATGAAGTATTACCAGCGCGCTCACCTAAACCATTAATCGTGCACTCTACTTGTCGAGCCCCTCCAATCTTCACCCCAGCCAAAGAATTAGCCACCGCCATACCTAAATCGTTATGGCAATGTACCGACCAAACCGCTTTATCCGAATTAGGCACGCGGGTACGCAAAGTTTTAATAAACTCGCCATATAACTCAGGAATGGCATAGCCAACAGTATCGGGAACATTAATGGTCGTTGCTCCAGCATCGATAACGGCTTCAAATACGCGACACAAAAAATCCATTTCTGAGCGATACCCGTCTTCAGCTGAAAATTCCACATCATTAGCTAAGTTACGTGCGAAGCGAACTGAGCGTATCGCTTGATCTAAGACTTGGTCGGGCGTCATCCGCAATTTCACTTCCATGTGCAATGGGCTAGTGGCAATAAAAGTATGAATCCGCTTTGAATTAGCGGCCTTTAATGCATCGGCAGCCCGCGTAATATCACGATCATTGGCACGCGCTAAAGAACAAACAGTGGAATCTTTCACGGCTGCAGCAACTGCCGAAATTGCGTCAAAATCACCTTCTGAGCTAGCCGCAAAGCCTGCTTCGATCACATCCACCTTAAGGCGCTCAAGTTGTCGCGCAATGCGGACTTTTTCGTCTTTAGTCATCGAGGCGCCAGGCGACTGCTCGCCATCGCGCAAGGTGGTATCAAAAATAATTAATTTGTCTGTCATGGTTACTCTCCAATAAATCGCTACTCATCGATCTGCACTGCATTACGCAAACTACAAAACAAAAACCCCAGCAATTTGCTGGGGCCGGTATGTTTGGATTAATGAATCAATCTGGTTTCATTAACTCAAGGCTTACCCGCCCCAAGCGCTAGGCTTAGTGCTAATAGAAGCAGGGCTAAATTAGGGGTTAAATTCATCAACATAGATTAACTATACAGCAAATTAGACTATTAGGCTTTAGCAGCAAAGCGACGCCAAGCCCAAATGACATATCCCGAAACTGAATAAGCGACAAACAGGGCAAATAAGGTCACGGGGGGATTTGAGGAAATTAATACAAATCCAAGTATTAATAAGACCATGACCCAAAATGGGACCCGGTATCTGACATCTAAGGCTTTACCGCTATAGAAGTAACCGTTAGAAACCATCGTTAAGCCAGCATAAACCGTAATAAAAAATGTCACCCAAGGAATGGCGTAATCTTTTACGGGCAACTTATTATCATCAGCCAGCCAAATAAAACCTGCCAATAAAGCAGCAGCAGCTGGGCTCGGCAGGCCTTGAAAAAATTTCTTATCGACTACCCCTGTATTGATGTTGAAGCGGGCTAAACGCAATGCTGCTCCGGCGCAATAGGTAAAAGCAGCTAACCAACCCCATTTACCCAAATCTTTTAAAACCCATTCGTAGGCGACTAAGGCAGGAGCAACCCCAAATGAAACCATATCAGATAAAGAGTCATATTGCTCGCCAAAGGCGCTTTGGGTATTGGTCATCCGCGCTACTCGACCATCCATGCCATCTAAAACTAATGCTGCAAAAATAGCGATTGCCGCAGTTTCAAATTGGTGATTCATCCCATTCACAATCGCAAAGAAACCGCAAAATAAGGCGGCTGTTGTAAAGGCATTGGGTAATAAATAAATCCCCTTGCTACGCAAGCGAGGCTTAATTTCAATTTCTTGTTCAACTTCAAAATCAGGGTGGTCATCGGCAGAATTCTGGGCATCGACATCCCAGGCCTCGTCTCTGCGACCTAAAGTACGCTGCCGATTTAAACGGCTCCGATCTTGGCGTAGTAAGCGGCGTCGAAATGGCATCAGTTATCCAAGCCCGGTAAGCGCGCTAGTGCAGTTTTAGTAGCGAACACAATGTCGCCTACGCTGACTAATGGCTCCGCAGTGAGTGGTAAGTAAACATCGACCCGCGAACCAAAGCGAATGAAGCCATACCGTTCGCCACGTGTAACGCGATCACCCACATGGACGTAACATAAAATGCGGCGGGCAATGAGACCAGCAACTTGTACTAAGGTAACCGTTTGTCCATTAGCCTCGATGACTACCGCATTACGTTCATTCTGAGTCGATGCTTTATCAAGATCGGCATTGACAAATGAACCCGGGAAATATTGAATACTACGCACGTGTCCCATGACTGCAATTCGGTTTGAGTGCACATTAAAGACATTCATAAAGACACTCATTTTTAACGCTTCGCGATTCGCATAGGGATCATTGCAGACTTCAACTGCCACAATGCGCCCATCTGCTGGCGAGACAACTAAATCACGACCTAATGGTGCTATACGCTGCGGATCACGAAAAAACTGCAAGACAAAAAAGAAAACGAGCCAAAGCGGCCAAGACCAAAATAAACCACCAAAATGCTGGACGATCAAAATGGCAATCGCCAGACCAATTAAATAAGGCCAACCTTCTTTAGCAATAATAGGATGGGGATACATCATAAAAACTGGCCTATATACACTTAGTTTTTCGCTTTATCGACTAATTTATTTTTAGCAATCCACGGCATCATCGCGCGTAACTTAGCACCAACCTCTTCAATCTGATGTTCTTCAGTTAAACGACGGCGTGAAATTAAAGTGGGCGCACCCGCTCTATTTTCCAAGATAAAGCTTTTTGCATACTCGCCAGTTTGAATATCTTTTAAACACTGGCGCATAACATTTTTTGTTTCTTCCGTCACAATGCGCGGTCCAGAGACATACTCACCATATTCAGCATTGTTGGAAATCGAATAATTCATATTGGCAATACCGCCCTCATAAATTAAATCGACAATGAGTTTTAATTCATGCAAACACTCAAAGTAAGCCATTTCAGGTGCATAGCCAGCTTCAACTAAAGTTTCAAAACCCGCCTTAATTAACTCAACCGTTCCACCGCACAAAACTGCTTGCTCACCAAATAAATCGGTCTCAGTTTCTTCGCGGAAATTGGTTTCAATAATACCGGCGCGTCCACCGCCGTTGGCAGTAGCATAAGAAAGCGCAACATCGCGTGCATGGCCCGATTTATCTTGATATACCGCAATCAGGTGAGGCACCCCACCACCTTGAGTGTATGTATTGCGTACAGTATGACCAGGTGCTTTAGGGGCAATCATGATCACATCTAAGTCTGCGCGGGGTACAACTTGGCCATAATGCACATTAAAACCATGCGCAAATGCTAAGGCGGCACCCTGCTTAATATTGTTATGAACTTCGGCTTTATAAACTGCACCAATATCTTCGTCGGGCAATAACATCATCACCACATCGGCATCCTTAACGGCATCGGCAACTTCTTTCACCGCTAAACCAGCTTGTTCAGCTTTTTTCCATGAAGCACCATGTTTACGCAAACCAACCGTAACGTTGACACCAGAATCTTTTAAATTTAAGGCATGTGCATGACCCTGTGAACCATAACCAATGATGGTCACATTTTTTCCTTTAATTAAGGATAGATCTGCATCTTTATCGTAAAACACTCTCATGCTATTTCCTTCTTGTTGATATAAGTTATCGCTATTACAAAATAAACTGCTAATTACACTTTAAGAATACGTTCGCCCCGCCCTATACCAGTTGCGCCAGACCGTACGGTTTCTAAAATAGAAACTCGGTCGATCGAATCAATAAACGCATCTAACTTGTAGCTATCACCGGTTAGTTCGATGGTGTAGGATTTATCGGTCACATCAATAATGCGCCCACGAAAGATATCGGCGGTACGCTTTAACTCTTCGCGCTCTTTACCAACTGCCCGCACTTTGATCATCATTAATTCACGCTCAATATGTGGGCCTTCGGTTAAATCAAATACCTTGACAACTTCAACCAGGCGATTCAAGTGTTTGGTAATTTGCTCAATAACATCATCCGAACCAATGGTAACGATAGTCATGCGTGATAAAGAAGGATCTTCAGTTGGTGCAACACTAAGCGTTTCAATGTTGTACCCGCGCGCCGAAAATAAACCTACTACACGCGACAAAGCGCCGGGTTCATTCTCGAGTAAAACTGAAATAATATGGCGCATTACAGCTCCTCGCTACCCAACAGCATTTCAGTGATGCCTTTGCCCGATTGAACCATCGGCCAGACGTTTTCTTCTGGATCGGTTTGAAAATCCATGAAGACGGTGCGATCTTTAAGCCGAATCGCCTCTTTCAAAGCGGGCTCAACATCCGCTTTCTTTTCAATCAACATGCCTACGTGACCAAAAGCTTCTGCCAACTTCACAAAGTCTGGTAACGAATCCATATAGGAACTGGAATAACGGCGGTTGTAAGTCAACTCTTGCCACTGCCGCACCATTCCCAAATAGCGATTATTTAAAGAAACAATTTTGACGGGCGTGTTGTATTGCTTGCAGGTCGACAATTCTTGAATACACATTTGAATTGAACCTTCACCCGTAATTGTGAAGACATCTTTATCAGGAAAGGCTTTTTTAATCCCCATTGCGTATGGCAACCCAACTCCCATTGTGCCGAGGCCACCTGAATTAATCCAGCGTCGTGGTTGATCAAATTTATAAAACTGTGCTGCCCACATTTGATGCTGGCCGACGTCTGAGCAAATAAAAGCATCGCCGCCAGTCAACTCGAATAACTTCTCAACGACATATTGCGGCTTAACAATTTGCGAGTCACGATCGTATTTGAGGCAATCTTTCTTGCGCCACTCATTAATCTGTTGCCACCAAGCAGCTAACTTCGCATCATTTTTTAATGGCCCAGCTGCACGTAGTTGGGCGGTCATCTCTAACAATACTTCCTTGAGATCACCAACAATTGGGACATCCACCTTAACCCGTTTCGAAATGACCGATGGATCAATATCAATATGAATAATTTTGCGGGGATGACTAGCGAAATGCGCTGGATTTCCAATAACGCGATCGTCAAAGCGCGCGCCAATGGCAATTAAGACATCACTGTGCTGCATGGCCATATTTGCTTCATATGTTCCATGCATCCCCAACATACCCAAAAATTGTGGGCTAGTACCAGGAAAGCCGCCTAAACCCATCAGCGTATTGGTAACGGGGTAACCCAATAAATCAGCGAAGGCTTTTAGCTCGGGTGCGGCGTTGCCCAAAATAATGCCGCCACCCGTATAGATATAAGGGCGTTCAGCTTGCTGTAGCAACGCTACTGCTTTCCGAATTTGCCCACTATGCCCCTTAACCACTGGGTTGTAGGACCGCATTGTTAACTCGGCAGGATAGAAGAAAGACGCCTTAGCTGCGGATACGTCTTTCGGAATATCAACTAAAACAGGACCAGGTCGCCCAGATTGAGCGATATGAAACGCTTTTTTCAGAGTTAAGGCTAGATCTTTTACGTCCTTGACCAAAAAATTATGCTTCACGATTGGGCGCGTAATACCAACGGTATCCGCCTCTTGAAAAGCATCTTCACCAATCGCGTACGTTGGGACGTTGCCAGAAATGATCACCATGGGGATGGAATCGGTATACGCAGTAGCGATACCCGTTACCGCATTGGTAACCCCAGGACCTGAAGTAACTAGAGCAACACCAACCTTACCGGTGGCCCGCGCATAGCCATCGGCAGCATGCACTGCTGCCTGCTCATGGCGAACTAAAATGTGTTCGAATTTATCTTGTTTAAAGATTTCATCGTAAATAAAAAGTACTGCACCACCTGGGTAACCCCACACATACTCAACGCCCTCAGCATGTAAAGCATGCACGAGCATTTCGGCGCCAATCATTTCGGGGCCGGTATTTTGAGGAACAGTGGGGATATTAGCCTTCGAGGCCAAGAATTCTGCGCTGCTGGTATTCATTTCATTTCCTTTGCAATTTTCGGCAAAAAATTGTTTAGTCAGCCCTTTCCTAGACTTTTGGACTCGGTTCGGGCGGCGCTGCTGCTTAAAATTAAAGCAAAAATAAAAGCCACTTCTTGAATGGTTTTTAAATACTGAGCCTTAGATTGTAAAGCAATACCCTAGAATGGGGGTGAAAACCCTTATTTAACCGTGAATTCGTCCTTTTATATCTAGCCATTATGGCAAGCCCCCAACAGTTAGCCGACTTTCTCAGTGGTATCGATAAACGGGCCTTTAAGCAGGCGGTATATGCCGTGCGAGACGATGATGCAGCCCTAGATATTGTCCAAGATGCCATGATTAAGCTGGCTGAAAAATATGGCGACCGCCCCGCTAATGAGCTACCCCTCATCTTTACGCGGATTCTACAGAACCGCATTCATGATTGGTTTCGACGCCAAAAGGTTCGCAATACCTGGGTTACCTTGTTTTCGGCTTTAGGTAAAAAACAGCTTGAAAACGAGGATTACGACCCGCTAGAGCACTTAATTGCGCCCGATGAAAGCAGTATTCATCAAGATGGTGCACAGCAACTCGAGAAAATTCAGTTAATTGCTATTCTTGAAGCAGAAATATCAAAATTACCAAGTCGTCAACAAGAAGCCTTCCTAATGCGTTATTGGGAGGAGTTCAGTATTACCGATACCGCCTTAGCAATGGGATGCAGTGAGGGTAGTGTAAAAACTCACTGCTCCCGCGCTACCCAAGCATTAGCTAAGGCATTAAAAGCCAAAGGAATCTCGCTGTGAACCGCCCTACCGCACCAACCCAATCTTCTCGACCCACTCAATCAGGCGGGCAAAGCCAAACCGCGGGCCTTACACCGACCGAAGAGGCACAATTTGCCCAGAGCGCAATGGCTCTTTTGCAGCAAGGTGCGCAACAACTTGTGCCAAAAATTCGTCATCGTCTAGACGAGGCAAGACTGCACGCGCTACGCGCGCAAAAAACCCCTACGCCGTTTTTCTGGCAGCGTAACTTTGCACCTGCTTTTGGCGGTCAAACGGGAAGCCAACTCAGTGGCGATGCTAAGCACGGCCCCATATTTAACATGCTGATGTGGCTTGCCGCTAGCGCAGCGGTTATTTTTGGTTTGATGGCGATTACCGATTGGCAACAAGAATCGCGCTTGCAAGACCTTGCTGTTCTAGATGCAGCAATTCTCACCGATGATGTGCCCCCCAACGCTTATGCCGATAGCGGTTTTTTAGCGTTTTTAAAAGCGCATCGTGACCTGAGTCACGAACTGAGTCCCGATAGTCTTGAGCCCGCCGCAGCAAACGCTGCCTCTCCCTCCTGAATCGATACTTCAATCCACCCATAGCGATGTTGAATCCGCAGCGCCTCAGCTTGATCTTTAGTATTGGCTTACTCATGAACGCCAATCTAGTTCTTGGTCTACTCGCCCCGCAAGTATGGGCACAATCTACCGTGAGCAATGAGGTGCCGACTGAAACCACTAACCAACCAGTAACGAATGCCTTAACACCTCCGCTAGTTACGCCAATTGCACCCCATGGCAAAACCAGCGCGAATACTGGTGATAAAAAACCCATTAGTAATTGGGCGAGCTTAAGTCCTGCGCAACAACAAATTCTTGCGCCCTTAGAGGGTGACTGGCCCTCAATGACCAACGAAAGTCGGCAAAAATGGGCTAAGTTAGCCAACCTATATCCTAAAATAGGTGCTGCAGAACAAGAGCGATTACAAGCCCGAATGCTCGAGTGGGCCAAGTTATCTCAAAAAGATCGTCGCTTAGCCCGTGAAAATTATTTAAGTAGTCTCAAGTTTCCTAACGATAAAAAAAATGAGGCCTGGCAAGCGTATCAACAATTACCTGATGAAGAAAAACAAAAACTCGCAGCACGCGAAAATAGCCAAAAAAAACCTAGCACGGCTACCTCCCCCAGCTTGCAAACTTATCCAGCTAATAAATAAGTTCTGCGATGAGTCAAGCAGCAATTAACCGCTTACCCGCGCCCGGTTTTTGGCGCCGTGTAGCCTGCAATCTCTACGAGCAATTAGTCTTGCTCGGGGTCGTTGCACTAACATTTTTACTGCCCAATTTAGCTTTAGGCATGCTCTTTCAAATTACACTACCCAGTTGGCTTACTTTTTTTTATTTATATGGTGTATTAGGTCTGTATTTTGTTTGGTACTGGACCCGAACTGGTCAAACGCTAGCCATGCAAACTTGGCAAATTCAACTGCTTTCTAATTCAGACCAAATCCTTTCTCGGCGGCGGGCAATCTCGCGCTATATTTATGGCTCTCTGTGGTTGCTTCCCTGCATAGTCTTACAGGGCATCTTTCACTTTCAACAATGGCAAATTATTGAATTATTATTTGTGGTGGCGCTACTATTTTCACCGCTGAGTATTTTTCTCGATCGCCGTTCAGACACAAGTCGCCAAAGCTGGCCAGATCGCTTTGCTCAAACTAAGCTGGTGCAATTGCCACGCCTAAAGCGCTAAACATTATCGAGTTTCACTACCTTTATCTTACATTGCCTCTCTCAGGCAATTGACTGCAGTGGTTACTTGAATTTTGCGATAAAAACGATAGCCCGCCAAAGCACAAGCTACTAAACCCATCAGCAAACCAAAGATGAGGGGTTGAAAAAAAGCATAAAACTCAAGCTCCATCACATAGCGCCCTAAGGCCCAAGCTGCAGCAGAAGCCGCCAAACCACCTAATAATCCTGCCAAGCCGCCAATCACGACTAACTCTAGCGCAGCAATTTGCGCTAGCAAGCCCCGCGAAGTACCTAATGCTTTTAACAGAGCGGCATCGCGAAAACGCTCTTCTTGTGTCGCTGCAATGGCAGCAAACAAGACCAAAATAGCCGCAACGATAGCAAACAAAAAGAGAATGCTTAGGGCTGAAGTTAAACGCTCGATGACATCTTGAATTTGTTTAAGTGACAAGCCTACATCAACGACAGTCAGGTTTGGATATTTTTGACTTAACTGCAAATCGAGGTTTGCTTGTGTCGGAGGCTGATAAAAAGAGGTAATCCACGACTGGGGTAAATTTTGTAAAGTCTGAGGCGGCATAAGGACAAAGAAATTCACCCGCATTGAGCTCCAGTCTAGTTTACGTAATGAAGTAATTTTGGCCGAAACAATTTGACCGGCAATTTCAAAGCTAAGTACGTCACCTAACTTTAGGCCTAGGGTTTTAGCAATGCCACTCTCGAGGGAGATTTGGGCTGCATCCGAACTAAACCATTCGCCTGCGATTAAGCGATTGCCAAGGGGCAAGGTATCAGTATAAGAAAGATTAAATTCACGATCAACTAAACGCTTTGCATTTTCATCTTTGTAATCACTTGGGATTACCGACTTCCCATTGATATCAATTAAGCGACCACGCACCATTGGATATAGTGGCGCAGCACGAATACCAGCCAACGATAAATCTTCAGCAACCGCAAGGCGTTGATCATTTTGAATGTTAATCACAAAGCGGTTGGGCGAATTGGCTGGCACCGATCCCTGCCATGCAGGCAACAAATCTTGCCGTAAAACAATAATTAAGAGCATTGCCATTAACGCAATCGCTAAGGCGCAAATTTGCATAATCGTAAAACTACTCCGCCGAGTTAAGGCAGCTAAAGCAAAGCGTAATGCAAAGGCCGAGCTACCACGCAGCGAAAATTGCTTGGAATCACTCCATTTTTTTAAGCCGCGCAATATTAGCCAAATAAGCACTACAAAAATGAGAATGGCACCAGCAAAACTGAGGCTCACCCACCCTGCCAGCTTCCAATCACGCGCTGCCCAAAAAATCATTGCTAAACAAGTTGCGATACTGATGATGGTCGACCAACGTGCGGCAATCGGTAGCGCACCTAATTCACGGCGAATTAACCGAATTGGCGAGACCGCTGTCAGCGTAAGTAATGGATAAGCGGCAAAACCAAAGAGCAGTAATACAGCCCACAAAATACTCCACACCACTGGCCAAATTGATGGTGCAGGCAGGCTGGCTAATAGTAGGCCACCTAAAAACCACACCAAACCTTCTTGCACTAACCACGCTAAGCCCGCACCAATAAAACAAGCGCCACCAACTAAATACAGTAGAAGATGTAATTGACGCCAGATTAAATCGCGCTGAGTCGCACCAAAACATTTCAAAATGGCATAAGCATCAGCCTGCTTTAATACATAACGACGAGCTGCTAAGGCTATTGCTACTGCTGCAATCAATGCAGTTAATAAAGCCATGAGAGTGAGAAATCGCTCGGCCCGCTCTAAAGTTTTACGCATCGTCGGTTGCGCTGTTTCCAAATTTTCGACTTGAATACCCCGCAGGCCGTTGGACGCTATTTGTTGTCGCACCCAAGCTTCATAGGCTTGAATTGCTGCATCGCTACCAGCAAATAGGGCTCGATACGTAACCCTGCTGCCTAAGCCAATTAAGCCCGTTGAATTTAAATCGATTAAAGGCATCATGACCCGTGGCGCAAAATTCATAAAGCCTGCACCCCGATCTAATTCTCGAACCAACACCCCGCTAATTAAAAATTGCCGCTCACCTAGCTTAAGCTGCTCACCTACTTGGGTATTGAGGGCAATAGCAGCGGCTGCATCGATCCACACTGTACCTACTTTTGGGCCGCCGATTAGCTCAGTAGTACTTTCAGCTAGTTGTAAATTACCACGTAAAGGATAGGTATCACTCACCGCCTTTAAAGATACTAACTTGGCTTGCTTGGCTGAATTAGCCATACTAGGAAATACAACTGTAGTGGCAACACGAATATCTCGTCGCTTGGCTTCAGCAAGAAAAGTCTCGGTAATGGGTCGATCAGAAACAATTAATAAATCGCCAGCGATTAATTGCCGTGCATCAAATTGAAATGCCCGTTGTAAGCGATCGGCTAAAAACCCCACGCTGGATAATGCCGTAACCGAAATAATGAGCGCTACTAATAAATAGAGCAGCTCAGTAGAACGTAGATCACGCCGAAGGTGGCTGAGCACAACTGAATTAAACAAAAAGACCAGACCTTTAGCGTAATAAATCAAATGCCCTGAACTTGTCCACCATCAACCCGAATAACTGAGCCAGTAATGTATGCAGCGCTCATACTAGCTAAAAATGCAGCTGTATCACCGTATTCTTTAGGGTCGCCATAACGTCCGGCGGGAATCAGCTTAAGGCTTGCCTCAACAACAGCTTCATAAGTCATATTTTCGCGCTTCGAGCGCGCCTCATCAAGCTGCCTTAATCGATCTGTCGCAACCCGCCCTGGCATGATAATGTTAGCAGTAATACCTTCGCCTGCAACTTCATTCGCTAAGGTTTTAGACCAAGCCGATAAGCCTGCCCGCAGCGTATTTGAAATCGCTAAATTACGAATCGGTGCAATTGCTCCCGACGTCGTGCTAGTAATAATGCGACCCCAACGGCGTTCGCGCATACCAGGCAAAACACGATCAGTAATACTAATTAAGGATAGGACCATATCATGAAAACTTTTTTCCCATAATTTTGGGTCTTGGCCAGCTGCAGGCGTCGGCGGTGGGCCACCAGTGTTATTAATCAAAATATCTATCGGCCCCAATTGCTGCTCGACCAGACTCACATTAGGATCAATTGCGCCTAACTCAGATAAATCCCAAGGGATTGGCAACGCTGTGCCACCGAATGCTTTAATCATCTCAACGGTAGTATTTAAACCCTCGGGATTACGCCCCGTAACGGCGACTTTGACACCTTCACGCGCTAAAGATACTGCCATCGCCTGACCCAAGCCCCGACTAGAGGCCAAGACTAAGGCTACCTTACCTTGAATTCCGTAATCCATATCTTTCCTTTGCTGTTATTCATTGATCTGCATTAGTCAATTTGCAGTTTTTGTTTTACTACTACTTCTTTATATACGGTGTACTCGGCTTTAATTTCTTTGGCAAACTCCTCGGGTCCATTCACATTAATGATTGATCCAGTATCTTCAATACGCTTGCGAACTGCAGGCTCAGTGACTGCTTTTTGTGTCGCTACGTAAATTTTCTCAACAATATCACGGGGAAGTCCAACTGGACCATAAAGCCCATAGTAGGCCATCCGATTCACGGGAGCTAAACCCACTTCAGCAAAAGTTGGTACATTAGGTAGCTGCGCTAAACGCTTCGGGGCGGCAACCACAATCGGTACTAACTTACCATCCCGAATAAACGGCAAGGCCGAAGGTAAGTTATCAAAAATGATCGGCACTTGCCCTGCAACGGTGTCCGTTAATGCTGGACCTGCGCCACGGTAAGGAATATGCACAATATAAACACCAGTCAAACTTTTGAATAATTCCGTTTGTAAATGACCAATACCACCAGTACCCGAACTAGCATAAGAATATTTACCTGGATTTTTCTTCAACACTTCTAAAAAAGTTTTGAAATCTTTTGCTGGAAAATTGGGGTTTACCGCAATGATGTTTGGGGTAGCCGCAATATTCGTAATAGGTGAAAAATCTTTAGTAGGATCATAGCCAATTTTGGGGTTAATGGCCGGGTTAGCCGCAGTAGTAGACACCGTTGCCACTCCAATGATGTAGCCATCTTTTGGCGCCCGAGCAACCTCAAGCGCACCAATACTACCGCCGCCGCCTGCCCGATTTTCCACAATCACAGGTTGACCCAATTGTCGTCCAAGGGGATCAGCAATACTGCGCGCAATAATGTCGGTTGTACCTCCAGGCGCAAATGGCACAATTAAACGAATCGGGCGACTAGGATAAGTATCAGCAAAACTTGGTGCACTCAAAATTACGGCTAAGGCAAACGCCAAAAAAAAGCGGTAACTAAAATTCATATTTACTTTCCTAAAGGGGTGGGTAGCTGCAGATTTTTTTGATAAAAATCGGCTTCTAGTTGCTGCAAAATTGCCGTCAGCGCTTGTTGGTAACCCTGCATTAACGCCGCCCGACTATTATCAGCCAAGGCAATGCGTTGGCTGTAGCGTGGCGTAAAAATAACTGGATTAGCTGCTTTTGAAGTACTTGCAGCGCTTAAAAAATATTGAATGGTCACAACTGCTTCAGGCTTTGTTCGGTAATCACCATAAAATTCTTCAACGTGAGCTTGTAAAGTGTAATACGGGAAAAAACTATTACTTTGATCAACGGTTAAACGAAATACACCCGCATCGTTTAACCAAGTACGTGTAGCGTTAGCAAACATTTCATTGGGCAAGGCAATATAGGCATTATAAAAATCTTTATCGTAGCGCCCCTCACTCAGTCGGTAAACTAGTGACTTACCGTCAAAGGGTGCTGTCACACTAATCGTTCCCACCTTCAACCAAACTGGTGAGATGGGTTTACGAGGCTCGCCACTTCGCTTAACTGATACGAGCCAATCGGAGGTTTGCTCAGCCGGCTTAGTTGGAGCGCACGCATTAAACAAAACTACACAGGCACTGGCAATGAGTACTAAGCCAGCACTTCGCAGTGATCGTCGACCTTGCCAAGGAAATTGTTGCAGTGGTGTAAAAATCATTTCTGACCTCCTGCCGTGATTGCGCCTGGCGTACCACCTTGCGTGCCATTTGTCGGCAAAATAATTTTTGCGGGCGGCTCAGACCAAATTAAAGAACTGGGGCTTTGACTAATAATTCGAGTGAGGTCGTTCAATTGCGTGCTAGCTTGTTTAATATTTTCGACTGACAATGCTGTATCGCCTTGAACCGAGCCGAGCATTTGCCGTAGGGTAATTGCTGAAGCAATAATTTCCCGCATTAAGACTTGCAGCTCTTCGCTGTTAGTCACTTGATTGACTTTAGTAAGCAAGATATTTAAATCTTGAACCGATTGCACAATACCGGCATTCGCTTTACCATCGCCCGTCAAAATGGAGTTTAAGTTCGTTAGTAAAGCATCAAACTTACGCTGGGTTGAAGCAAAGTCAGTCTGATCGAGCTTCAGCATTAACCCTTGCAAGCCTGCTAATAATTGCTCCGTTTGACTTGGTAAGGATGGAATAACAGCATATTCTGGTGTCCAGGTATAGGGCAGTGTTGGATAATTTTTATAGTCTGGATAATAATCAAACTCAACATAATTTACGCCTGTAATGCCCATGCTTTTTATCCGCGCGCGCAAATCAATGGCTACCAAGCTATTGACGTTATTCAGTAATTCGTTAGGGTCTCCCAAAATGCGCATCCGCACGATCACATATTCTTTGCGATCATCTAATTTAATTTCATTTTCATAAACTCTGCCAGATAATAAAATTGCCGTTACTTGCCCTAGTTTCACGCCGCGAAAACGCACATCGGCGCCCACATCTAAACCCGTTACCGATTTCTCGACATAGGTTTCTACAATAAAAGATTTTTTAAAGAACTGACCCGAGCCAAAAATTAGAATAACTGCCACAAGAGCCGCTAAACCGCCAAAAACAAATAGGCCTAAACGAAAATAATTGGGGTTGGAATTACTCATACCGCTTCCTTGCTCATGATTCGATTAAAGAATTGATGCACACGGGGATCGGAACTTTGATCCCGTAATAGCTTGGGGTCGCCTTCCGCAATGATACTTTTAGTGGCTCCATCTAACATAATGACCCGATCAGCAATCGCATAAATACTAGCTAGCTCATGCGACACAATCACAAAGGTGATGCCGAGATTTTTCGATAAATCTAAAATCGTCCGATCTAAGTCAGCAGAGGTAATAGGATCCAAACCAGCCGAAGGTTCATCTAAAAAGAGTATTTTAGGGTCTAATGCCATCGCGCGAGCAATCGCCGCTCTTTTTTGCATGCCGCCACTAATTTCACTGGGCATATAGTTTGCAAACGGTAGTAAACCCACTAAATCGAGTTTGCAGCGGGCCAATAAATCCATTTGTCTATCATCTAGGCTGGTGTACTCCTCCATAAAGAGTTTGACGTTATCCAATAAATTCATGGAGCCAAATAAGGCGCCTTGCTGATACATCACCCCAAAACTCGTCATGATGCGCTGCAACTCTGCACCATAAGCATGCGTAATGTCCTGCCCCTCAATTAAGACATCACCCCCCATCGGGCGATATAAACCAAATAGATTTTTAAGTAAGCTTGACTTACCGCACCCCGAACCACCCAAAATAATAAAAATTTCACCGAAATTAACGCTGAAGTTGAGATTTTGCAAAAGCACTCTTGTGCCATAGCCAATGGTGAGATTTTTTGCTTCGAGGGCTAACATTAGAATCCCGTCCGATAGGAGATGTAGGCAAAAACCCCATCAACTAACACAATTAAAACAATACTGCTAACTACAGCTGATGTGGCAGAAATTCCTACCGCTGCGGCACCGTTGCCAGTTTGCATACCACGTAAGCAGCCCACACTCGAAACTACAGTCCCAAATAACAGGGACTTCAGTAGGCCCGATAAGATATCTTCAGTGCCGACCATAGTCAGTGTACCGTTGTAAAAATTAATAAAGGGCACGCCATAGGCAGTCATGGTTATGGCCGATGCCAAGATCGCCACAATATCAGCATAGAGGGTCAGAATCGGCGCCACTAAAATACCCGCTAGCACCCGCGGTATAACCAAAAATCGCACTGGACTAAGACCGCCACTGACCAATGCATCTACCTCGCTATTGACCGTCATCGTACCAATTTCAGCGGCAAATGCTGCCGATGACCGTCCCGCTAATAAGATGGCAGTAATGAGGGGGCCTAATTCACGAAAAACGCCTAAAGCCACTAGGGGGCCGACAAAAGTCACTGCACCGAACTTTTGCATGCCAATAGCCGATTGAAAAGACAAAATCACCCCAATTAAAAAAGCTACCAATCCTACAATCGGCAATGCCGCTAAGCCCGCTTGCACAGCGGCATTAATAAAATCGCCCCAACGTACTTGACGTGGGTAGCGTAATGACCAAACTAAATCGGCTACAACGTGTCCAGCAAAAGTAATTAAAGCCACCGTATCTTGCCAAAGCGAATAAGCAGCCTTACCGGTTGCTTCAATTGGGCTTTGTGCTGGAACAACTTGTGGCGCTGGAAATAGTTTGCCAATAGGATCAAACTGTTTTAATAAAGGTTGATAGCGTGCTGCTAAGTTCGGCATCGTAAAGACCGCCTTGGCATTCATTTGCGCCTCTTGCACGTCTATTAAAAAAGCAATTCCTGCCCCGTCGAGTGACTCAATTTGACTAGCATCCACTTCCAGTGTTTTTTGCTGGCTAGCGCCGGTGGTCAACCAGGCGTTTTGAGCAGCGCGAATAGGCGACCAAACTGCTCCTAAGGCGTAAATATTCAAGGTGCCACTCAAAAGCAAGCTGGCGCGTGAGTCATTCACAATGGTTAAAACCGCTGGGGAGGCTAGCGGTGGCTGGCCCGCATCGATGGCAATCTTGCTCATAGTGCAACTATAAGGGATCACGCCCCCTACCCCATGGTGCTACGAATCAGAATGGTGCGGCTGGCAGGAATTGAACCCACGACCCCTTGGTTCGTAGCCAAGTACTCTATCCAACTGAGCTACAGCCGCAACAGGCACAATTATGCCATGGAAGAAAAGAACTACATTACGCCAGACGGTCATGAGCGCCTCAAAACTGAGCTCTTACACCTATTAAATCAGGCGCGGCCAGAAATTGTGCAAATTGTGCATTGGGCAGCTTCGAATGGCGATCGCTCCGAAAATGGAGACTATATTTATGGCAAAAAACGCTTACGGGAAATTGATCGACGTATTCGCTTTCTTAATCAGCGCCTTGAATGTGCCTTAGTCATTGATAATGCCGCACGAAAATTGGGTGAAACTGATGATGCTCAGGTGTTTTTCGGTGCTACCGTTACTTATCTAGAAAGTGACCCAAAACAAGGAATCGACGAAACCACCATTAAAATTGTCGGGGTGGATGAAGTAAATTTAGAACAAGGTCATGTGAGTTGGGTTTCCCCTATTGCCAAGGCCTTAATTAAAGCGAGGGTGGGCGATGAAGTAGTCATTCAAACGCCAACGGGACCAAGAACCATTGAAATTATTGAAGTGAACTATTAGTCCATCAACGAATCTTGATCTACTTAGGTTTGCCGACTGCGTATAACGCGCATGACATCTGCATTATTGTGTAAGCTGCGCATCACCCGCGATAAGTGCAAGCGATCAGATACTTGAATGGTGAAGCGCATCGATACAGCATCTTCTTTGTACGGATCTTCCATCGATACATTCATAATGTTAGCGTCAGCCGCGGTAATACTACTAGCAACCCGAGCTAGAACACCCTTTCCTTGGCGTGTATCTAGCACTAAATCCACTTCAAACTCACGATGCACATCTTTACTCCACTCCACTTCAACCCACTTATCAGGATCTTTAGACAGCATACGTAAAGCATGTTGACAATCGCTAATATGAATTTGCAAACCTTCACCCTTACCAAGATAGCCAATAATGTTATCGCCAGGGATGGGGTGACAACACGATTGAAAACTAGTCGACATCCCCTCGCGCCCATCCACCAAAATTGCATGATGACGAATTTCTGGTTGCGGCAAAACAAAATTACTAACCCCTAAAACCATTTGCTCAGCGCCCGAGTCTTCAGCCAATAAAATTTTCAAACGCATCGCTAATTCTTGTGGCGAGCGTCGACCCAAAGCAATATTGACACACACCTCATTACGATTTCTATCGCCAGTCCAGTGCAATAAGCGGGTCCATATCGCTTCAGTAAGAAGACCCACATCCACCTCTTGCTGTCTAAGTGCATTGGCTAATAGGCGCTCACCCAATTGCAAAGACTCAGCGTAATGCTTGGTTTTAAGGGCATGACGTAAGGCTGCGCGCGCTTTACCGGTGCGCACAAAACTTAACCAACCTGGATTAGGTTGTGACTGCGGTGAGGTAATAACCTCAACAATATCGCCATTACGTAACTCACTACGCAAGGGTAATTGCATACTATTAATTTTTACTGCAACACAGGTGTTACCTAATTCACTGTGAATTGAATAAGCAAAATCGAGTGCGGTGGCGCCTCGTGGCAGCGCACGAATTTGACCTTTTGGCGTAAAAACATAAACTGCATCAGGAAATAAATCAATCTTAACGTGTTCTAAAAATTCTTGCGAATCACCAGTACTGTCTTGAATATCGATTAGTGATTGCAACCATTGGTGTGCTCGATTTTGTACCTCACTCAGCTCAGGCGAGCCATCTTTATAAGCCCAATGTGCCGCTACTCCTGCCTCAGCAATGGCATGCATATCTATCGTGCGAATTTGAAACTCCACCGGAACGCCCGACGGCCCTACTAAAGTAGTATGAATCGATTGATAGCCATTGAGCTTTGGAATAGCAATGTAGTCTTTAAATTTACCAGGCATGGGCTTATATAAAGCATGCAAAACCCCTAAAGCCCGATAACAGTCATCAATCGATTGCACAGTCACCCGAAATGCATAAACATCAAGCACTTGGGAAAAATTCAAGTGCTTTGATTTCATTTTGCTGTAAATACTAAAGAGGGTTTTTTCGCGCCCATGTAAGTCAACTTCAATTTTTGCTTTAGCAAATGTTCTGCGCGTAGTATCCAAAATCTTCTCAACCATTTCCTTGCGATTACCGCGCGCCTTCTTCACTGCCTTTTCAATTACTCGAAAACGTAGCGGCATCGAATATTGAAAACCTAAGTCTTGTAAATCGCGATAAATTAAATTGAGGCCTAGACGATGGGCAATGGGGGCATAAATTTCCATCGTTTCTAAAGCGGCGCGATGGCGTTTTTCTAAAGGCATCGCGTCTAAGGTACGCATGTTGTGCGTACGATCGGCCAGCTTCACCAAGATTACACGTACGTCGCGCGCCATTGCCATAAACATTTTGCGGAAACTTTCAGCCTGCGCTTCAGCATGACTTTGAAATTCTAATTTATCTAATTTGGTCAGACCTTCAACTAGTTCAGCTACCTTAGATCCAAAGGTTGTAATTAAATCAGCTTGAGTGCTACCGGTATCTTCAATCACGTCATGCAATAAAGCTGCCATGATCGATAAAGCATCCAAGCGCCAAATAGCACATAACTCAGCTACAGCAAGTGGATGGGTAATGTAAGGTTCGCCACTTTGACGATATTGTCCTAAATGGGCTGCATCAGCAAAATGAAAGGCTTTTTTAATGAGCTCACGTTCATTCGGTTTTAAATAACTCAGTTTGTCGGTGAGAGCCGCAATGGAAACCACTTGTTGCTTGGGTGGCAACTGGGGTTGTGAAGTGGGGCCAAACAGATAGCGACTCGACTGCGTTAGCAGCGAAGCAATAATCGATTTTTTAGAACTGGTTTCAGCAACTACCTCAGGCGAGGCACTCGTGCTACTAAGTAAGACGTCGCCAATCTCGCTAGACGAGCGCTTACCCTGATCTCCCGTTGTGGTTAGCGCAGGCGCCACAGCGGGGCTTTCAAATTACAGCGGTACTTTGGTCAACATATCCCGGTCGGTCACGCCTGCAGCTACTTCACGCAAAGCTACAACGGTGGCTTTATCTTTAGACTCAACTCGGGGAGAGTGACCTTGAACTAATTGGCGCGCACGATAGGTTGCTGCCAACACGAGTTCAAAACGATTGGGAATGGTTTTCATGCAATCTTCTACGGTAATTCGGGCCATGCTGAACTCACTTATTTAGGGTTAATGCCTATAGGATACCTGATTACACCCCGAGGCGCCTCAAAAGGGTTGGGTTGCGCGCCATCACCGCAGTGGTGCGCAGGCGAGTAGCCGCCAAAATACTCCTTAAATCAGCTAGAGCCTGCTCAAAAGAGTCGTTAATCACAATGAAATCAGCCTCGGCTGCATGTTGCAGTTCGAGATGCGCCGCAGCTAAACGTCGTTCAATAGTCTGCTCATCATCTTTGCCGCGTTTTCGCAGACGCGCTTCAAGGGCCTCAAATGAGGGTGGGAAAATAAAAATCCACTGCGCCGCGGGAATCAATTGCCGAATCTGTTGAGCGCCCTGCCAGTCAATTTCTAAAATCACATCACTACCCGCCTGCATTTGCGCCGCAAGCCAGGAACGGGAAGTGCCGTAAAAATGATCATGCACTTCAGCCCATTCTAAAAAATCTTCATTTGCCCGCTGCTGCATAAATTCTGTTTCAGTAACAAAGTGATAATCCTGGCCATGTATTTCACCTACCCGCGGCGCTCGGGTTGTAGTCGACAAAGATAATTTGACGCTGGCATCGCTTTGTAATAAGGCCTGTACCAACGACGATTTTCCTGCGCCCGATGGAGCCACAATCATTAGCATGCTGCCTTGGTAAGTATTCGCATTCATGATTATTCTAAATTTTGTACTTGTTCACGCATTTGCTCAATGAGGAGCTTTAATTCTAAAGCAGCTGAAGTGCAGGCGACTGCCGCAGATTTAGAACTAAGGGTATTGGCTTCGCGATTCAATTCTTGCATTAAAAAATCCAGTCGTTTGCCAACCGGCCCTTTGGCCTTTAAGGCGGTCTCTACTGCTTGAAAATGGGTTTTTAAGCGCGCAAATTCCTCGGCTACATCGATGCGCACGGCGTAGAGCACTACTTCTTGGCGAATACGCTCCAATACTTCGGCCGCAATAGCTGGCGCATGTTGACCTGAACTTGCTTGGCTAGCTAGAGCTTCGGTTAAGCGCGCGGTTAGCTTCAGTTGATATTGCTGCACAAACTCAGGAATTTGCGGTTCGATTTGTTCAACAATCAAACGCATTTGGGTCGTAATCTGCTGTAACACTGCCGCTAGTGCCTGGCCTTCGGCAGCTCGCGTTTCCACTAAAGCTTGCAACGCTGCGGTGCCTGCAGCTAACGTAGCTGCTACCCATACTTCTTCATCGCCTCGCGGCTCGCTAACCATACCAGGCCAACGTAATACATCGGCAACGCTCAAAGGGGCTGCATTCGTAAACTGGGTCTGTACTTGAGCGGCAAGGACTTGCAAGGCGTTGCAGCGTTCTTGACTAAGGCTTTGGCTGACTTCCGCAGTTGCAGTAGTTGACTTACCGCTGGAATTAATACGCCAAACTGCCCTAAACTCTACTTTGCCGCGAGTCAATTGCTGAACTGCCAGCTCGCGCAAAGCAGGCTCGGCGGCGCGACACTCATCGGGCAAACGAAAGCTGAGGTCTAAAAAGCGGCTATTCACCGCCCGCACCTCTAGCTGCAAATCGGCTACTATCCCTGCGCCAAGGGATACTTGCCGTGAAGCGCTACCATAACCTGTCATGCTCGATATCATGTAGGCATTGTAATTACTAAATTATCTTCTCCAACTAAGGAATTAAAGCTATGAGCTCTAGCACTAGCCAACCAAGCCAAATTAGCCAGCGTCCAAGCCACCGGCAACCGAATCAACTGCGCCAAGTGACAATTACCCGTGGCTTTACTAAGCACGCTGAAGGGTCGGTGTTAGTTGCATTTGGTGACACCAAGGTACTCTGTACTGCTAGTATTTTGGAGCGCGTACCCCCGCATAAAAAAGGTTCTGGCGAAGGCTGGGTTACAGCAGAATATGGCATGCTGCCACGGGCTACCCATACCCGCGGCGATCGTGAGGCAGCGCGCGGCAAACAAAGTGGTCGTACCCAAGAAATTCAGCGCCTAATTGGACGTGCATTGCGTAGTGTATTTAACTTAAAGCTACTGGGCGAACGCACGATTCATTTAGATTGTGATGTCTTACAAGCCGATGGGGGCACCCGCACTGCTGCTATTACGGGTGCCTATGTTGCCGCCCGCGATGCCGTCAACCAATTAATTCAAAGTGGGAAAATAAGCCCTGAGCCTCAGCTAGATCCAATTCAGGATAGTATCGCCGCTATTTCGGTGGGTATTTATCAAGGTATAGCAGTATTAGATTTGGATTACGCCGAAGACTCATCTTGCGATACCGATATGAATGTAGTGATGAATGGGCAAGGGGGCATGATCGAAGTCCAGGGTACCGCAGAAGGCCCAGCATTTTCGCGAAAAGAGTTAAATGCGTTGCTCGATTTAGCCCAACACGGTATTCAACTATTAATTGAGCAGCAAAAAATTGCCCTGAGCCACCCGCTTAATCCGCATTAATTATGGATTAAAACTGAGTAACAAGATCAATAAACCATTTTATTCATTCCACTAAACAAATTGTTGATGCAGCTTACGCAACTATTAATCGCGTCTCACAATACTGGTAAAGTTCGCGAGTTTCGCCAATTATTAGCGCCACTGAACATTACCGTGCAATCCCAAGCCGACTTAGGAATACCCGCTGCTGCAGAACCTTTTTTTACTTTTACTGAAAATGCCCTTGCTAAAGCACGGCATGCAAGCCAGCTCAGTGGCTTGCCAACGCTCGCAGACGACTCGGGAATTTGTGTCAGCGCCCTTAATAACCGCCCTGGAGTTCACTCAGCGCGTTACGCTTCTAATAAATATGAGCCCGCTAATGACGAGCGCAACAATGCCAAGCTCTTGGCTGAATTAAAAAATCAAGTTAATCGCGCTGCTCATTATGTCTGTGCACTAGTTTTAGTTCGCACAGCCACCGACCCTAAGCCGCTCATTGTCGAGTGCCGCTGGGATGGCGAAATCATTGATCAACCACGTGGTACCAATGGCTTTGGTTACGATCCCTATTTTTATTTACCAAACTTAGGGAAAACAGCTGCGGAACTATTGCCAGCCGAAAAAAATCGCCTTAGTCATCGCGGACAAGCCTTACAGCAATTACTCGCCAACTTGGCATGACCATAAAACTCGCCGCCCTTCCACCCTTATCGCTCTATATTCATTTTCCCTGGTGTGAAAAAAAATGTCCTTATTGTGATTTCAATTCACATCAGATTAAAGATACAGGTTTTGATGAAGCGCGCTACCTCCGCGCGCTCATTCAAGACCTACAAACCGAATTACCCCGAATTTGGGGTCGTAAAGTTCAAACCATTTTTATTGGCGGTGGCACCCCTAGTTTAATTTCTCCCGCTGGCATAGACTGGTTGCTCTCGAGCATTCGGGCCTTAGTGCCGCTCGATCCTGCGGCTGAAATTACCCTCGAAGCTAACCCTGGCTCAGTTGAAGCAGCTAAGTTTGCGGCCTTTGCTGGTACTGGCATCAATCGCATCTCACTGGGCATTCAGAGCTTTCATGACGCTCAGCTTCAGGCTTTAGGCCGTATTCACAATGGCAACCAAGCTAAGCGCGCGATTGAAATTGCCCAGACTCATTTTCAAGCCGTTAATCTTGACTTAATGTATGCCTTGCCGCAACAAACCTGCGCCGATGCTACTGTAGATTTACGCACGGCACTGGCCTTTAACCCCACTCATCTTTCGCTCTACCACCTTACCTTAGAGCCGAATACTTTATTCGCCAGCCAACCTCCCGTGCTACCCAATGAAGATGACAGTGACGCTATTTTTGAAAATAATCTTGCTCTGCTTACCGATGCAGGTTATGCACGGTATGAGGTCTCAGCCTACAGTAAACCTCAGCAGGCCTGTAAACATAATCTCAATTATTGGCAATTTGGCGACTATATTGGCATTGGTGCTGGTGCCCATGGCAAAATTTCGCTGCCCCATTCAATTACGCGTCAAGTACGCGAACGACATCCAGAAACGTATATGCACGCTATGGAAACCCAAGGCCATGCACTGATTGAAACCCGCGAACTTACTCCAAGTGAAATCCCCTTTGAATTTATGTTGAATGCACTCCGTTTAACCGCTGGTGTCGCCACCACTAGTTTTGCTGAACGCACCGGCTTATCGCTCCAAACGATTGGCAAGGAAATAGAGCGAGCCACTGCTAAGGGTTTGCTTGATAGCCACCCCACCACCATCAAACCTACTGCCCTGGGTTTGCAGTACTTGAATGATTTGCAAGAACTGTTCTTAAAATCACCTTAAACTTAAGGCTGAAAAGCACCATCGGCAGTTAAGCTTGCAAGTTCAACTTCGTTCACGCCTAACTCGGCCAAAATGCTCGCGGTGTGCTCGCCCAATAATGGCGGAGGCATTCTCACTTGTTGTGGTGTAGCCGATAACTTCACTGCAAAGCCAATATTCGGTACCTTGCCTTCTATGGGATGGTCGATTTCAATGCGCATTTGCCGGTGTTTACCATGAGCGCTATCAAACGCTTCGGGGTAGGTATTAATGGGTCCCGCAGGAATCCCTTCGGCAAGTAATAGCTCAACCCACTCAGTACTCGCACGGGTAATAAATGTTTTTTCTAATTCAGCTACGAGCTCTAGGCGATTAGCTAAACGCAAAGGGTTCGTCATAAAACGGGCATCGTCACATAATTCAGGACGGCCAATTTTGGCGCATAACAAACTCCATAATTTTTGGTTCGTTGCACCCATCACAAAATAACCATCAGCCGCTTTCAGCGCTTGATAAGGTGCGCTCATATGATTTGCCGTGCCTAGTTTATAAGGCTCAACTCCTGTGCCCCAGTATTGCGCAGTATCCCAAATCGAAAAAGCCAGTGCTGCATCAAACAACGAGGCATCAATAAATTGACCTTCGCCACTTTTTGTGCGGCCAATATAAGCAGCCAAAATTGCATACGTCGCAAACAAAGCGCAACCAATATCAGCCACCGGCACCCCTGCTTTAACTGGTGGTCCATCGGGATACCCCGTGACACTCATCACGCCCGACATGGCTTGAGCCATTAAATCAAATCCAGGGCGATCGGCCCAAGGACCTGTTTGACCAAACCCAGAAATACTGGCGTAAATTAATGCGGGATTCACTTCATGCAAAACCGCGTAATCAATACCTAATCTTTTCATGACACCAGGCCGATAATTTTCAACCAAGATATCTGCTGTTTTTACCAAACGTAAAAATACTGCCCGCCCTGCTGAACTTTTTAAATTCAGCGCAACGCTGCGCTTATTCCGATTCATGTTTAAAAAACCCATGCTATCGGCGCCTTTCATTTTGAAGCCCATCGCGCCCCGCGTTTGATCGCCAGTACCGGGTGGTTCAATTTTGATCACATCGGCGCCTAAGTCAGCCAATAACATGCAGCTGTATGGCCCAGCCATCACTTGGCTTACATCTAATACACGGACCCCGGCTAAAGGAAGAGGTTTGGTGGCACCTGAATTAATCATGCAGTGCTTTACTTTGAGGGAATAGAATAAGCTGATTAATATAAATCATTTACAAGGAAGAAGATGAATAGCTTGCGCATGACTGCTCTTTTAGCCATTGCTCTGCTTGGTTTGGGTACTTTGCCTGCAAACGCACAAGGCTATCCCACTAAGCCCATTCGCTTAATTGTGGGCTTTGCGCCAGGTGGCGGTACAGATATCGTTGCTCGAGCCTTAGCACCAAAAATGAGTGAGTCGCAGGGCTTACAAACCGAGGGGCCTAAAACTCCAGCAGCTTTCAATGCTTTCTTAATTGCCGAAATTGCAAAATATCGCCAATTGGTTAAAACGCTTGGTATTAAAGCGCAGTAATGAGTCGCGTAATGAACGCAGAGCAGAAAAATATCGCCCGCGTATTTTTAGCGGTTGAGGGGTCAATTGCGCATATTCATTTTGAACACCCTGCCGCTCGCAATGCCATGACCCAAGAAATGTATGAAAGTTTGCGAACAATTTGCCAAGAAATTCAAAATACCCCCGCGATTCGGGTCGCCATTTTACGTGGTGTTGGCGAAAAATCATTTGTCTCTGGAAGTGATATTGCGCAATTCGCCACTTACCAAGATGGTGAGGATGGGATGCGTTATGAAGCTTCAATTGCAGCCTATTTGCAACCCCTGCAAGAGCTCAGCATTCCAACCATTGCGGTGATTGAGGGCTTTGCGATTGGCGGTGGCCTAGCCATTGCCAGCAGCTGCGACTTTCGTATTGCCACGCCCGAAGCTAAGTTTGGCGTGCCCATTGCGAAAACACTCGGTAATTGCCTGTCGATTGGCAATTTAGCCTGGCTTACTGCGCAACTTGGCACCAGCATTGTTAGGCGTATGTTGCTTTTAGCAGAATTAATTAGTGCTCCAGAGTTGCTTAGCCATGGATTTATTTTGCACACCTACCCACAAGCCGAATTAAGTGCTGCCGCATTTGCCTTAGCTCAGCGTCTTGAATCGCTAGCGCCGATTACGCAAAAGGTAACAAAACTTAGTTTATTACGGCTCTCACAAAGTAATTTACCGAATTGCGATGATTTAATTCGGGAATGCTATGGCAGTGCTGACTTTAAAGTGGGGGTAACGGCTTTTTTAACGGGTGAAAACCCTAAGTGGCAAGGGCAATAAGTTGCAGTAAATTATTGTTATAAACCGTCTTATAAAATATAAAATTTATCGGTGGGGGAGCCAATGCCTTTAATCCATTTTCAGCCGCTTATCAAAAGTGGGGTTTTTAGCTTAGGCCTTCTCGGGTTGGCCCTACTTAGCCTGCCGAGCATTGCACAAACATCGGCTAGTAATCTTAACAATCGTTCACTCGCGGCCACCTGCGCTAATTGCCATGGCACTAATGCCGTCATCGTGCCCAATAGTGGTATGCCAAATATTGGTCAGCTTACTAAAGACGAGATGCTAACTAAACTCATGGCTTATAAAAGTGGTGCGCAGCAAGGCACTATCATGCCGCAATTAGCCAAAGGCTATACCGATGAACAACTCACTACCATTGCCAGCGTTCTAGGCAAAAAATAATTCAGGAGCCAAGATGAATCGACGTCACTTTATAGGTCAAAGTCTTGCCTCTGCTGGCTTTCTAGCGGGATGCGCTTCTTCTGCCCCCATTAATATTAGTAAAGCACAAGTTGTTGTTATTGGAGGGGGTTATGGCGGAGCAACAGCAGCAAAATATATTCGCATGTTCTCCAACAATACGGCTCAAGTTACTTTAATTGAACCCAATGCCGATTTTATTTCTTGTCCGATGTCAAATCTGGTTATTGGTGGCTCGCGCACTATGGCAGAAATTACGTCACCTTACGATAACTTATCAAAACGTCATGGGGTGAAATTAATTAAAGATATGGTTGAGTCAATCGATCAAAAACAAAAAACCGTCAAACTCGCATCAGGTTCGACTATCAAGTATGACAAGTTGGTTGTATCGCCAGGTATACACCTGATGATGGATCAAATCAAAGGTCTGGCCGAAGCGAATCAAGCCGGCGTTACCATTCAAGCTTGGAAGGCTGGCCCAGAAACAATAGCGCTTCATCGGCAACTTGCGGCCATGCGCGATGGTGGTGTATATGCCATTAGCATTCCTGAAGCCCCCTTCCGTTGCCCCCCTGGGCCATACGAACGTGCCTGTCAAGTGGCAAGCTACTTTAAAAAGAATAAGCCTAAATCCAAAGTCTTAATTTTTGATGCTAATGCTGATATTGTTTCTAAGGCAGGTCTATTTAGAAAGGCTTGGGCTACTTTATATCCAGGCATGATTGAATATCATCCAAAATATAATGTTGTGGGCGTCGATGCAAAAACTAAAACGATCAAGTTTGAAGTGCAGGATGATGTTAAGGCAGATGTCTTAAATATTCTGCCCCTCATGCGCGCAGGCGATATTGCTGTCAAAAGTGGTATTGCGAATGCCAACGGTCGCTGGGTGCAAGTGAACTATCTGAATTTTGAAGCTACCGCAGCTAAAGATATTCATGTCTTGGGTGATTCAATTCAAGTGGCGCCGCTCATGCCTAAATCAGGTCACATGGCCAACTCCCATGCCAAAGTAGCTGCGGCAGCTATCGTTGCCGAACTGGGTAACTTAGAAGTAAATTCTGCACCAGTATTGACTAATACTTGTTATAGCTTTGTCGATGCTACACAAGTCGTTCACGTAGCCAGTGTGCATCAATATAATGCAGCAGAAAAAACCTTTAAAACGGTGCCTGGATCTGGCGGTCTATCGCCCGAACCAACGACGCTTGAAGGAATTTATGCTTGGGGTTGGGCAAAAAATATCTGGGCTGATAGCTTAGCTTAACTGCTCTTACAGTAAAGGGAGATCTTTGCTGCAGAATCTGCCCCCAATTGATTTAGTTAAAGCGCATGCAATCGTTTACCGTGCGCCCATTGCCGAGCCCGTGCAAACTTCATTTGGCCTCATGCATAATCGCCCCGCATTGGTGCTTATGCTCGAGGATCGCGATGGCAATTTAGGCTGGGGTGAAATTTGGTGTAATTTCCCCACCGTTGGGGCTGAGCATCGCGCACGGCTTTTTGAAGCCGCAGCTGCCCCGCTCTTACTCAGTAAAACGTGGGCGTCGCCAGAGCAAGTTTTTTCTTCGCTGACTACAGATTTGCATATCTTAAGCTTGCAAAGCGGCGAGCCTGGCCCTATTGCCCAAGTCATTGCTGGCATCGATATGGCCCTGTGGGATTTAATCGGCAAAAAATTACAGCAACCCCTATGGCAAATTTTTAATGGCTCTCCTACCGTACAGGTCTATGCCTCAGGCATTAATCCACGCAACCCTGAAAAAATTACGGCCCAAAAATGGGCGGAGGGGTATCGGGCTTTTAAATTAAAAATTGGTTTTGACCCACAAAGTGACCTTGCTAACTTAGCTAATTTAAGGGCCTTACTAGGCGCCGATACACCGCTGATGCTCGACGCCAATCAAGCTTGGACACCAGCAGAGGCGAGTGAATGCATTCAGCAATTGGCCGCTTACAAACCTTTTTGGATAGAAGAGCCCATTGCAGCAGATAGTGCTTTAAGCGTCTGGCAAGAATTGGCTAAACATTCGCCCATCCCATTAGCTGCTGGGGAAAATATGCGGGGCATGCTCGAATTTACCAATGCAATAGAGAGCAAGGCCTTTGCGATCCTGCAGCCCGATATGGGTAAATGGGGCGGCTTTAGCGCCGGCGTAGCACTTGGCCAAGCGATTGTGAAAAGTAAAAATATGTTTTGCCCTCATTGGTTAGGCGGCGGCATTGGCTTAATAGCCTCAATGCATCTCAAAGCAAGTGCAAATACCTTTGGCTTTGTTGAGGTCGACGCTAATCCTAACCCGCTACGCGAACTTTTAGCGCCCCAACTACCTAAACTTGATCAGGGTTGCATCACCTTAAATGCGCTTCCAGGACTGGGTATTACTCCAGACCTGGCCACATTAAAAGAATTTCAAGTGCCGCACCACTATTAATTAAATTAGGCAGAATTAACAGTGGCTTGCTGTTGATTACTTACGTAAATTTAGCGCGGTACCTAACTTTTCATATAACTCAACTTGCTCGCGAGCAAATTTTTCGGTATCGGCTGGCGAGCGAATAGCCGGAATTGCAGCCACAGTGTTATTGCCTTTACTCCAATCAGGATCTTGCGCCACTTTTTTCAGCACTTCAACCCATTTATTGACCACCTCTGGAGGCAAGCCGGGGGGGCCATATAAGCCGCTCCAACCCATTACTTGCTCTAATGGGGCCACACCCATTTCACGCGCGGTAGGAATTTCAGGGAATTCTTTTAGCCGTTCGGCAGAAGAAGATACTAAGGCGCGCATTGCACCCCCTTTAATTTGCCCTACTAAGGTAGTTAGGTTATTACATAAAAATTGCACTTGGTCGCCCAGCAAGGCTGCAGTTGCCTCGCCACCCCCCTTATAACCAATCATAACTGCAGAGCTTGAAGGAATATTGACTGAGCGCAGCATGACCTCAACCGCTAAATGCTGGGTCGTACCGGGCCCAGCAGTAGCGTAATTTAATTTGCCCGGCTGCGTGCGAATAGCCTCTAATAATTCTTTCAGATTTTTATAGGGTGAATCGGGCCTGACAACACACACAACCGGATTAAAATCCAATAAAGAAATCATTGTAAATTCATTCCACTTATAAGGCGTTTTACTATCTAAGGCAGGCGTAATGGCCTGTGAACCGCCACGCGAAATAAGTAAGGTATAGCCATCAGGCGCAGCGTTTCGAACGCGCATTGAGCCAATGGTGCCAGAAGCCCCCACCACGTTTTGTACGATTAAAGGTTGACCCATTAATTTGGTCGCAACGGCAGCTAAATTGCGTCCAGAAAAATCACTATCGCCACCAGCAGCATAAGGCGCAATTAAAGTAACTTGCCGATTAGGATATGGCTGAGCAAATGCGGAATTCATCGCTACCATACCGCTTATGCCGCAAGCTAAAACCAACAATATAGTTGTACGGCACCAAGAGCAGCTATTTAATAATCTACTTGTCATACAGTCTCCTATGTCTATTTTGTTTAACCATATCATAGGTAATTCCCAGAAAAAAGCGGGTAAGTACTAGGTTTTTAGGAATTCGGCAGAATATACCTAAACCATTGAGAAAAATAGGGAAAGATTTTTTTCAGCGCATCCCATAGAAAATAGTTCACTAAATGTTGATCCCTTGACAGGCTAATTTAAACACCCTAGCATAACCATGATTCGATTGCTATAGTCTGCTTAGCAGTCGTCATATTCTATTTAAATACAATTGAAAAGAGCAATGTCAAATAGTAATTTTGAAACAGATTTCTGGAAGGATGAAAAAATTCGCAAGAGCTGGGATGACATTATTCCGGGCGAAGCTAGAAAAACAATTCCTTACACCCTTACGCTTGAAGCAATCCAAAAATATTGCAAAGTCATTGGCGATACTCACCCACTCTACTTTGATGAAGCCTATGCAAAAACCACTCCTTACAAAGGCATCATCGCCCCGCCTGCAATTCATATTCTTTTAATGTTTTCTTGTACCCCAGCCGACGATTGGATGAGAAGTCCCGGAACCATTAACGCCGGTCAATCGTGGAGTTATAACATTCCAGCGCGACCAAATGATGTTATCCGCCTTGAAGCAAGAGCACTGGATAAATTTATAAAAAAGGAGCGTTTGTTCGTCATTCATGACAATGTCTTTTTTAATCAAAATAATGAAGTAATCTGCTCGGGGCGTGGTTGGACCATTCGTCCACAATAAAAAATAATGAGATCAAGTTAATGAATCATGCATTAGAAAAATGTCATATTGGAGACAAAATTCAGGGCACGCCGTTCTACCCTACAAGAGAATCGATACGTGAATTTTGTGAAGCTTCGCTCGATTTTAATCCCTTACATCTTGATGATAATTACATGCAAACACAGTTTGGTAAAACCAAATTTGACGGCATCATCATGCATGGCATGAATAATTTTGGAGTCATCTCCAAAATGATCACCGACTGGGTATATCCCCAAGGCGGAGTGCACCGGCGCTTAGAAACCCGTTGGAAGTCACCAGTGAAACCAGGCGACACAATTACCCCTAGTGCCGTCATCACTGCAGTCAAAACCACACAAAAAGGTCAGTGGGTATCATTAGACATCGCGGTGAACAATCAACGAAATGAAATAATTGCCGTTGGTGAAGCCTTAGTTGAATTTCCCCTCGCGTCGTAATGAAGTGGCGAAATGACGCATATTAGGTTAACAATAAGGAGTTAGGCAATTGAGCAAACTAAATACATTCGTACGCAATCTTTTATTAGGTTTCAGTTTCGCAATTGTCGGAGCTAGCGCTTTAGCGCAAAATTTTCCCAATGGCCCAGTTAAAATTGTTGTCCCATTTCCACCCGGCGGCACAACGGATATCCTCGCTCGTATTCTAGCCAATGAATTAACCAAAAAATGGTCGCAATCTGTCGTAGTTGAAAATAGAGCGGGTGCAAGCGGTACAGTATTTTCCGAGCAACTGGTGAAGATGCCGCCGGATGGCTACACCCTCATGGTGACAGCTACACATCATGTCATTAATCCGAATTTATATAAAAACCTGAAGTACAACACCCGCACCGACTTTACGCCAGTTGCCTTGGTGGCAAACGTACCTAATGTGTTGGTTGTCAATCCCGCATTTCCAGCAAAAACAGTCAAAGAATTAATTACCTATGCTAAAGCGAACCCTGGCAAGGTTATGTTTGGCTCTGCAGGAACAGGCGGGGCGAATCATCTCTCTGGTGAGTTATTTAACGCGATGGCTGGCATCAACATGGTTCATGTGCCATATAAGGGCGCTGCACCTGCCCTAAACGATCTTTTAGGCAATCAAATTTCAGTGATGTTTGATTCTGTACCTGGCGTATTGCAACACATCAAATCGGGCAAGTTACGGGCACTTGGTGTTACCTCCCTCACCCGCGCTACTGCTTTACCAGATGTACCTACCATCAGTGAAGCGGGTTTGAAAGGCTTTGAAGCAACGGCTTGGTTTGGCATGTATGCGCCGCCTAAAATGGCTCCCGATCTTTTAAGTAAAATCTCCAGCGATGTCTTAGCTGCTCTGCAAAGCGCCCAAGTAAAAAATCAATTTGCTGAACAAGGCGCAGATGCAGGCAGCATGAACCAAGCTCAGTATGCAAAGTATGTTGACGATGAAATGAATAAATGGGCCAAGGTAATCACCGATAGCAATATTAAAATTGAGTAATCCATGTTAAAAAAAGCCCGTGCTAAGCCAACTATTGGTGCCTTAGCGCATATCCGCGTACTTGATTTATCGCGCATCCTCGCTGGTCCTTGGTGTACCCAAAATTTAGCCGACCTTGGAGCAGAAGTCATTAAAGTTGAGCGGCCAGGATGCGGTGATGACACCCGTAGCTGGGGGCCGCCTTGGATCAATCCGACAGAAACCATTCATGAGCAGCGCATTTCTAGTTATTTCGCTGCTGCTAATCGCGGTAAAAAATCCCTTACCCTCGATATATCATCCGCAAAGGGTCAGGAAATAATAAAAGAATTAGTTAAAGTTAGTGATGTCTTGATAGAAAACTATAAGCTTGGCGACCTGAAACGTTACGGCCTGGACTATCAGAGCCTGAAGAAAATAAATCCCCGTTTAGTCTATTGCTCTATTACCGGCTATGGTCAAGATGGACCCAATGCGCATAAACCAGGTTATGACTTTGTCTTTCAAGCCATTGGTGGAATGATGAGTATTACTGGGGAGGCTGACGCTTTACCAGGTGGTGGCCCACAAAAATTAGGCATTGCTATTGCTGATGTGATTACTGGCATGTACAGTTCAATTGCCATTCTGGCAGCCCTCAATAGCCGCAATGAAACCGGCCAAGGTCAATATATCGATATGGCGCTACTCGATGGCATTATTGCCCTTGGCGGCAATCAAGTAACCGGATTTTTTGCCGATGGGACAATTCCTTTTCGTTATGGCAATGCCCATGCAAGCCTTGTTCCCTATCAAGTTTTTGCTGTTAAAGACGGTGAAATTGTGGTCGCCGTAGGTAATGATACCCAGTGGCAGCGCTATTGCGAAGCCATTAAGCGGCCCGACCTAGCCCAAGATAAACGCTGGAGTAAAGTAACCGGCAGAATTACTGGACGCTCTGAACTTGTGCCAGAACTAGCGAAAACCATGCTCAAGAAAAAAGCAGCAGCATGGATTTCAGTGTTAGAACAATTTGATGTGCCCTGTGGGCAGATCAATAATTATCAACAAGTATTTCAAGACCCGCAGGTAATTTATCGAAAAATGAAGATTGATACCGCCTATCCCGATGGGGCAACAGTTGCAACTATTGCCAGCCCACTTAGGCTACAAGGTACTCCTCCACAATATCTTCGCCCGCCCCCAAAATTAGGCGATTCAAATCACGCGGTGCTAGTTAATATTTTGGGGTACTCCGAAAAAGCAGTACAAGATCTTAAAAAGAAAAAAATAATATAAGCTAATGAACTCAAAAAATACGCTGCCCGTTTATATCTGCGATGCAATCAGAACGCCGATTGGTCGTTATGGCGGTTCTTTATCAGGCGTGCGGCCAGATGATCTGGGGGCAATTCCTATCAAGGCCTTAATGGAGCGCAATCCGTCAGTATTATGGAATGAGGTAGAAGATGTGATTTATGGTTGCGCCAATCAAGCAGGTGAAGATAATCGCAACGTGGCCAGAATGAGCTCTTTACTTGCTGGCTTATCAACCAGCATACCTGGCGCGACGATTAATCGCCTTTGTGGCTCTGGGATGGATGCGGTCGGTACTGCGGCAAGAGCCATTGCGGCTGGCGAAGCTGAGCTCATGATTGCTGGCGGTGTAGAAAGTATGAGCAGAGCACCTTTTGTGATGCCCAAAGCAGAGTCAGCTTTTTCAAGAACGAACTCCATTCAAGATACGACGATTGGCTGGAGATTCATTAATCCCCTCATGAAACAAGCTTATGGTGTTGATTCAATGCCCGAGACCGCAGAAAATGTAGCGGTAGACTTTAATATTAATCGGGCTGATCAAGATCAGATGGCACTGCGCAGTCAAAATAAAGCAGCGGCCTCACAAGCAAGTGGACGCCTTGCAAAAGAAATTACTCCGGTTGTCATTCCACAGAAAAAAGGTGACCCCATTGTTGTTTCTGCCGATGAACATCCCCGCGCTACAACATTAGAAGCGCTTGGCAAACTGAAGCCTATCGTTCGCCCTGATGGCACAGTTACCGCAGGAAATGCATCAGGTGTTAATGATGGGGCCTGCGCCCTTCTACTTGCAGGAGAAGAGGCGCTTAAAAAACATGGCCTCAAAGCTAGAGCCAAAATTCTTGGCATGGCTACTGCTGGAGTCGAGCCACGCATTATGGGTATTGGCCCCGCCCCCGCTACAAAAAAATTACTTAAGCGCTTAGGGCTAACGATTGATCAAATCGACGTGATCGAACTAAACGAGGCTTTTGCTGCACAAGGTCTTGCGGTACTTCGGGAACTGGGCGTTGCCGATGATGATGCACGCGTTAATCCGAATGGGGGCGCTATTGCCCTAGGTCATCCTTTAGGAATGAGTGGCGCGCGCTTAATTACCACTGCTCTAGTTGAACTAGAAGAAAAAAAGCTGCGTTATGCCCTTTGTACTATGTGTATTGGTGTTGGACAAGGAATAGCATTGGTAATTGAACGGGTTTGAAATGATCCTTAATTATCTTTTCCTCAATTTACCTACCTAGTTATTCGCCTTACTAGGTATTAGCTTAATAGTCCTGCTCTCGTCTAAGGGGCTAATTTAGCTGGCTAGGGCCCAGAGTGATGTGAGGGCAACGCCAATTGGTATTTGAAATGAAACCTTCAAATAAAGCGGAAATGAATTGCCCCCAATGGGCCATAGTCTGCAGCAATTTCATCGCCAGCTACAGCAGTAATCGGGCGGGTAAATGAGCCAGCCAAAACAATATCGCCGCTATTTAATTGTTCCTTGTAAGGAGCAATCTTATTGGCCAACCAAGCTACGCCAGTAGCAGGATGATTCAGCACACCAGCAGCAAGGCCGGTTTCCTCTACCACACCATTTTTCGACAAAATAGCGCCTACCCAACGAAGGTCAAGCGCGTCAGGCTTCACCCGCTGATCTCCGAGAATAATGCCAGCATTAGCAGCAAAGTCAGAAATCGTATCAAATACTTTGCGCATCACTTTGGTGTCTCGATCAAATTGCTCAATGCGTGCATCAATAATTTCAAGTGCAGGGATGACATATTTCGTGGCCTCCAAAACATCCTCAGTCGTAACATTGGGGCCACGTAAAGGCTTGCCTAACTCAAAAGCCAATTCGACCTCAATACGGGGGGCAATAAATTGATCGATAGCAATATCAATGCCTGCCTTAAAAAACATATCGTCCATTAAAGGGGCAAAATCAGGCTCAGTAATTTGACTAGCCTGCTGCATAGCGCGTGAAGTTAAACCAATTTTGCGGCCTTTAATTACCCGCCCATCAGCTTGCTCGAGCTTGACCCACGCTCTTTGTATCGCATAGCCGTCTTCAATCGTCATTACCGGAAAACGGCCAGAAAACTGGCGAACTTGTTGCCGCTTTTTTCTTGCAGTGTATAACTCGTGCGCAAGCTCAGTAATGATTTCTGGTGATAACATTTTTGCCCTAAGTTGTAACTTGCCAATCGGCAACGATGGTATTGACTAATTTACCAATACTCTCAACTTCGCAGATTATCTGGTCTCCCGGAAATACATCGACAGAGCCTTTTGGAGTGCCGGTCATAATCACATCACCAGGATTTAAGGACATGAAATCACTAATATATTCAATCAAGGCGCTAATATCATGAATCATATCTTTGGTATTGCCTTCTTGAGTCAATACCCCGTTGACATGGGTAGTTAAAACTAAATTCATGGGGTCGGCTATGTCATCCCTATCTACCAGCCAGGGGCCAATTGGAGTACACGTATCACGACTTTTAACCCGTAAATTGGGGCGATAGTAACCTTCTAAAAAATTACGAATTGCATAGTCATTCACAACAGTATATCCAGCTACATAATCCATCGCGTTTGCCCGGGCAATTCGTTTGCCTGCTTTACTAATTACTACACCCAACTCACACTCATAGTGCATAAATTCTGCGCCTTCAGGCCGCTTAGTAAAGCCTTGATGGCCAATAAGCGTATTTGGGCCCTTCAAAAATATCACTGGCTCAATAACTGGGGCCTTGAGAAAGCTACCAGTTTCTTTTGAAGATTTTTCAGCTAACTCTTTGGCATGATCAGCATAATTTAATGCCAAGGCAAAAATAGTTTGCGGTTGCAGTGGCGGCAACCATACCACCTGGTCTTCAGCTAGCACCCTACCATCTTCCAGTTTTAGCATTCCATCGGCTAGCATCATTGCCTGATGAAGTGCACCACCATAAGCTACGCGCGCATGTTTCATGAGACAAGCTCCTGCTTAACAAAATTAACCAGATGCCCAATGCTCTTACCTTCACAACTAATGTCAATGGAAACTTTATCGCCAGCTCGTGCAAGAGGTAAATTTTCCGGGGTACCTACCAAAACAACATCCCCCTCATTTAAAGTCATAAATTTTGTAATATCAGCAAGCAGTTTAGCAATTGGGCGGACTAAATTTTTAGTAGAATTTTGTAACTTAAGTTCGTCATTTATGTAAACGCTAATATTAAAATTATTTGGATTTTTAATATCAGAAGCAATAATCATCTCACTCATTGGGCAAAAGCTATCGCGACATTTCTGTTTAATAGGTGGTCGCAAGATTTTCTCGTGGGCAATAGTTACGTCGTTAGCTATTAAGTAACCCTGAATATATGAGAATGCAGCAGCCTCCTCAATTTGCACTGCTGTTTTCCCAATCACAATGCCCAGCGTTGCTCCAATTTCGATTTCCTGAATCCCTGCCGGCAGCATAATTGGCTCACCCGATTTTCTCCAGGTATTAACAGGCTTGATATATAAGACTGGGTATAGAGGCGGCTTGTTATGTGGCTCTTGATTCATTATTGGAGCGTACCGATCCCAAACTCCTTGAAAATTTAATAGTGCGCCAATGACAGTCTTCAACTGATACCCATTTCTAAAAATAGCTGTTTATTTAAAACCAAATAATGTAGCCGGGTTATCCACCAGAATTTGCTGAATAAGTGCATCATCATTCTGTGCGTATTTATAAAGTTGATTTATTAAGAGCGCTTCATCTGGTGGCGGACTTACTGATAATGGATGAGGCCAATCGCTCCCCCAAATCATACGATTAGGGGCGGATTCAATCAATTGATGAGCCAATGGCAAGACATCATCCCAGGGCAATCCAGATTTAGAAAGTTTTTCTGTTAATGACAACATTACCCAAAAATTACCTTGCTTTAATAAATCTAATAATTTTTTTAACGATGGGTCGGCGCTGCCCAAGCTAACATCACTTCGACCCATATGATCAATAACAACTGGCATATCTAAATTAGTGAATAAGCCAACTTGCTCTAAGATGCCGGCAGTTTCAGGTTGAAATTTGACATACCAACCTAACTCTCGCACCCTACCTATAGCCCGATCAAAATCTGCATTGCTCATCGTTATGCCTAAGCCCTGTCTTGTAAATCGGGCTCCCCTCACACCAGCAGAATGAAGTTGTTCTATGTAAGCATCACTACCTTCGAGTAAAACAATTGCGTTAGCGCAGCCACGATAGTTAGCGCCCGCATAAGCTAAGCCATCCAGTACAACCTGATGATCTACACCATAAGTCGTAGCCTGTACGATGACCCCTCTCTCAATACCCAAAATTCGATGTAACTCGAGAGCCTTTTCGATAGTTGCTGTTGGCATCTCATAAGCTGCACCAACACGAATTGGATACCTATCTTGGGGACCAAACACATGAAACTGACTATCGCAACTGAAGGGAGGCGGGGGTTTGGATGGCGCGGTCGGCTGCGGGTTAAAGGGGTGATAATTCTTCATCTAGTTACAGGTCTAGCACTGCAATAAAATCGCACTCAATTAATTTTTCTCCATCTAATGGAGCCTGCATTGTGTGTCTAGCTGGCCGTGAGGCTGAATCAGGAAAGATTTCGAGCCAAACTTGATTTAGGGGTGCTCGCTGCGCACGATCTTTCATCCAAACCGTCATTTTAATAATATTTTCCATTGATGCACCACTAGCTTTAATAATCCGCTCGACATGGGCGAACATCAAACGGCATTGATCATCAATAGTTTTACCATAGGCGCCTGTCGACGCATCGGTTCCTTGAATGCTTCCTGAATACAACATATTGCCAACTTGGCACGCTGCAGGTATTGGATTTTTATGACTAAAACCTTCCGCATAAATACTTTTACGTTTCATACTCATTTTTTCTTAAATTGGCTGCCGAGTGAAGCAATTAATCAGCTTTAATGCGCGCACTCTTAATAATAGGCGTCCACCTAGTGTCCTCTTCAGTTAAATAGGCAGTAAATGCCTTAGGTGAACTGCCACGCGCCTCTGCGCCTAATTTTTCAAACTTTTCTTTAATAACTGCTTGTTGCAATATTTTTTGCAAAGCCTCACTTAAGCGCTCTAAAACTTCATTTGGCGTTCCCTTAGGCGCAAGCAAGCCAGTAAAAGTTACCGCTACCATGCTCGGTACTCCCGCTTCGGCAAAAGTAGGCACATCAGGAATTGACGTAATTCGCTTAGGCGACGTCACCGCTAAACCCCTAACTTTGCCTTCCTTGATGAATGGCAATGCAACTGAAATTTGATCAAAATTAAAATCAACTTGTCCGCCTAACAGATCGGCCGTAGCCGGAGCATTGCCCTTGTAGTGCACGGTATTCCATTGCGCGCCAGTAAGAGACTGTAGTAGCTCGCTAGCCAAATGATTAGTGGTGCCTGCACCCGGTGAGGCCATATTTAATTTATTGGGCTCTTTCTTGGCGAGGGCTATAAATTCGCCTAGCGTTTTAACCGGCAATGATGGCTTAACTTGCAGAATTAAGGGCGTATAGGAAACTGAACTGATAGGCGCAAAGTCTTTATTCCATTTATATACATCTTTACCAAAAATAATTGGACTAAAGAGTAAGGGGCCATTAGCCGCCATAAATAGCGTGTAGCCATCAGGTGCTGAACGAGCAACGAATTCCCCAGCAATCATGCCTCCTGCCCCAGCTTTATTCTCCACGACAAAAGGTTGCCCAAAAACGGTCGTTAATTCTGGAGCTATGATGCGGGCGGCAACATCAACATTGCCTCCGGGTGGATAAGGAACAATAATTTTTACCGGCTTATCTGGCCACACGGCAAAAGCAAGGGAATGAAATAAGGCCGTCGCAATTAGTAAGCTAAATTGCAAAATATATTTTTTTAGAGGTGTCATCATGTAATTTTAATATTGAATGTAAAAGTATATTCTTTTTATCAATTCTTATATCTGCATCATCAGTTTAGAATAGAATTTCCCTAAGTAAGCCTTATTTCGCGGCTTATTTATTCCAAATTTATCTCAAATAATAGCTTATAGGCCAGCAAGATTATGATTTCTCCGATGCAACATATTCACTCATGCGATATAAACCCCGAACAGGCCTATAAATTGCTGGCTGGCATTGTTGTACCGCGCCCAATTGCTTGGGTTACCACTTTAGGCCCTCTTTCCGGTAAAAAGCGAATTATTAATCTTGCTCCCTATAGTTGCTTTACTTTTGTTTCAAACAAGCCGCCGATGATTGGCATTAACGTTGGCCGTAAAGATGGAAAAATGAAGGATACAGCGCGAAATATATACGAGCACGGTGAGTTTGTGGTCAATATCGCTGATGAAACCATGATAAGCATGATTCATGAAAGTGCTGTAGAGCATCCGCCGGAATGCAGTGAAGCTGAATTACTAGGGCTAACAACCATATCCTCAGAAAAAGTGAAGGTTCCTCGTCTGACAAACGTGCCCGCAAGCATGGAGTGCCGTTTTCACTCTGCGACATCCTATGGTGATACCGGCTCTGAATTTATTGTCGGGGAAATCGTGGTTTTTCATATTCGCCCAGATTTAATTCAGAATTATAAAATTGATAGTGCTCAACTACGTCCAGTCGCACGCCTAGGTGGGCCAAACTACGCTGGACTAGGATCAGTAATTTCGCAAAAGTCGATTTTTCAAACACCCAAAACAGTAATTAAATAATCTGCTCCATTTCCCCTAATGCTGAGATTAAATAAGCTTCAACCACTTTGTCTGGCCGAATTCGCGTGAGCTCTTGCGCATAATTATTCAACTGTGCGCGATACTGATCTGCTCTGGCCTGTGTTTTAGCATCACCGGCTAAAGGAATCGTCAGCTTAAAATCCAGTATGACTAAGCGATCGGAAAATTCTACTAAGCGGTCCAGGCGAAAATTTTTACCGCTAGTACTCACAAGATCCAGTTCATTCCATGCGGCAATCCACTCACCAGACGTGAGGTAAGTCTTAAGTGCCGGTACATTTAATACGGTTCGGGCGCGCTCGAGCGCGCGAGCTGCAAGCTCAATATCAATATTGAACCAAACAGCAAGCTCTTGCACATCGGGCAAATTAGCGGGTGTAACACCGGTTTGCATGGAAAAGGACTCCATTAGCCGGTGAAAATGCTTACCTTGCTCCAAAATATCCGGATTGAATTCAGCCTCTTCTGCTGCAGAAGCAAAAGCATCTAAAACTATGCCGTCTTCAATCTTGCCAATTAACTGCTGATGGTGAGCTTTTGCCGCCTCCCACTTGATTTGAAAATCATCGATTGAGAATGCTGCCTCGGCCTGATTTTTATCTTGCGGGATCTTTTTTTCGTTTCTACCTATAGCTACTCTTACTGGCGCTAATAAAGTCTCTTCAAGCAAGGGTAAATTACCTTGAAGCGCCCTGCTGTACCACGATTTTTCATCAACACCTATGTCATTGCCTTTGGAATGAGCCACCCCACTAATCCATAAACCCTGTTTAGCGCGAGTCATTGCCACATAGAGTAAGTTCCAATTTTCATTTTTAGCAATCACCAATTCTTTATCACGAATTTCCCTGCGGGGACTAGTTAAAGTATCTAAGGTGTACATCGATAAATGACTTGGACTAGTTTGATTTGAAGGCCAATCAAGCAATACCCCGCGGTGCTCGTGGGTGCCTGCAGTATGGTTTGCATCGAGCACCATTACGAATGGGGCCTCTAGACCTTTGGCGCCGTGAATCGTCATTAAGCGCACGCGTTGCTGGTGCTCCTCTTCCAACATATCATTTAGCGCATCGGTATCTCCAAGGTTAAAGTCAACCTCCCCCTCATCGGGAGTTTCATCGTCATCTCCGCGTCGTTGCAAATTTATTTCGGCAATAAAGTGACTTAAGCTTGGATAACGACCGCCGTCTAGATTTAGTGCAACATGCATAAATGCATCTAAATTAGCAAGTACTTGCGGGCGGTCAATTGTTTTTGATGCCTGCGCGTATCGCATCCGCAAATCGCGCTCATGAAAAATACAATCCAATAAATCATGCACTGGCAAGCGCTCACCCAATATTCGCCAATGCTCTAAATAACGCGCAGCCTGCTGAATCTCATGATCTGCTGAATGTTGTAAGGCATCCCACCAGGAGCGATAAGTTTGCGTGGCCATCGCACTAGCTAAAATTTGCATTTGCTCTTCACTAAAGCTAAAAAGTGGGCTTCGTAATACTTGGGCTAGGGGTAAATCATGCCGAGGCGTGACCAAAATGGTCAGTAAGGCGATTAAATCATCTACCTCAAGGGTATTCAGCAAACCCCCAAGGCGAGAGCTTTCAAAAGCAAGGCCCGCTTCACGCAGCGCAAGTTCAAATTGCGGGATATATTTACGCCGTTTTACGAGAATTAAAAAATCGCTAGGTTGCGGTTTTCGCCAAATGGGCTCAACACTATCTGTGTCCAAAACCATTCGGGTTTGCAGCACATGATGAATAAGTTCAGCAATTCTCTTCCCTTCGGTATAACGCTGCAGAACATCAGCAGTTTGCCGAACATCGACAATTGCCGCTTCAAAAGCGCTACCCTTCCGCGGGGAAGCCTCATTAACATCCAGCGGAATTAAGGGCAACAATACTGCCTCACCATGTAGTGAATATGGCATCTTTAAAATAGCTTCATCTGGCTTACTGGCATCATCTAATTGAATAGGTGGCGTATTCCAAGTCGTAGTTTGACTAACAAATGGATAGCCCTCGGGCAACTGATCACGCATAAAAATAGCATTAACAGCCTTATTTACTTTCATGGCATTGCGGCGAGTAGTATTTTGCTTTAAGGTCACCGCCTTTAATTCTTGCTGCAGAAAATTTTCAGCCTCCTGAAATAATCTAGGATCAGCGCGGCGAAACCGATAGATCGATTGCTTCGGATCGCCAACAATAAAAACGCTAGGCTTCGATTCATCATTGCCATATCCATCAAGCCACGAGCGCAAGATTTGCCATTGCAAGGGATTCGTATCCTGGAACTCGTCGACTAAAATATGTTTGTATTTAGCGTCTAAACGGGCTTGTAAATAAGCCGCATTAACTGCGTGGTTCATGAGCCGACTAACGTCAATTTCCAAATCATCAAAGTCACGCACACGCAATGCTTCTTTACTTTGTTTTAGATGCTCCATCATTGCTGCACTCATTGCAAACCAGGCTTGATTTAACGCATACGCAACTTGATCTTTTTGCCATGAGATATAAGCAAGGCAGGCTTCACCCCAAGATTGCTTAATACTAAGTATTTTTTCTGCTGCAATGCCAAGTTGTTTTAAGTAAGCTTTTAAAGGAGTTGAAACTATATTATTGTCACTGCGAATATAATATTTTTGCGTCAAAAAAATAAATTGAAATTGATGAATTACAGTCATTAAATCATCGCCTTGCACTTTGCATGCTATGGCGAGTTCGAGCGCAGGTATTGATTTAGCATCGGTAGCTGTGCTATTACTAAAACACTGTAGCAGTAAATCTAAATCTGCTTTGATATTAGGTGCATTCCACAAGGCTAAAAGTGGGTTAGGTTTTTTTACCAGCGGTAAATCTTGTTCTAACTGCTGCAATGGTGTAATACCTTTTTGCGCACATGCTTCGGCATAGAACGCCCATGCACCTCTTTGTTTAAAGAGGCTGTAGTGCCCAAGTAAAAATTGCTGAGTCTCGTGTGCACCTAAATGTGCCAAGAGTACGTCATAATGATTTTTTAAAGTGACGGGTAAATCCCCCCACCAATCGTCGAGACACTCTGCCTGCAAACGCTTGCTATCTTCACGCAAACTAAAGCCCGGCTGAATTCCTGTAGAAATTGGTGCGGCACCTAATAACCTCCCAAACCAGCCATGAAAAGTATCAATCACAATCCCTTGCGGACTAGCTAAAACCTTGGCGTATAAAGCCCTTGCTTCTGGCAATGCAGCAGTAGCCTGTGCTGCACTTAAACCCCGCTTAGTTAGCTCATCAAGTAATTGCGTATCGCTAGCTCGGGCAAATTGTGCAAGCAAACCATACAGGCGAGCGCGCATTTCTTGTGCGGCTTTACGTGTAAAAGTTAAGGCTAAAATTTCTTGCGGTTTAGTACCTGCCAGCAGTAAACGTACCATGCGGGCCACTAATAACCACGTCTTCCCGCTACCAGCGCAGGCCGAAACCACTACACTGCGTTGCGGATCGCATGCAAGCGCAACATCAAATTGGATTGGCGAAGCGGCGTTTAAATCACTCACCATACCCCCTTGCGACAGATGCCGCGTGCCTCGCAATACAAGCACACCCCGTCAGGGGCAAAAGCTGTCAGCGTTGCGCCCGACCATAACTGAGTCAGATCTTCAGTGAGTTGCTCATTAAACTCGCTCATGAGTTCAGGCATTTGCTCAAGTGTTAACGCGCGTTCTACCTCTTCTTGTCCAGCTTTAATAGTCGGTCTTAAGGCAACCCATGCAGCCAGGTTTACTTGATGCGCTGGAAAAAGCCGACTTTCATTGGCGCCGCGCGCATAAATTAATAGCTGGGGATCTTCTAAAATACTTTCAGCACGCGAAATAATTTTATCCAGACGCTGATGCTTATAGTCAATCACCTCGGCACTTTGGTTATGGATATTGGTATCAAACCGGTCAGCGCGTCCTTCAATGCGCATGGCTCGCTCAATCCCATTGCTATCTTGAAACATTAAATCAAACCCTACGGGAGTCTCGGCATTCATGAATTGCCAACCATTTGCCTCACGTGCTAATTGCCAATCAACAAAACTGGGGATTTGTTTTTGCCAATCGCGTAAGACGCCTAAGACTCTGGCATCACCATCAATTAAACGTTTAAAAACCTGCTCAGAAATTTGCGATAAATTTTGTAGCATCCATTGGCGTCGTACTACCAGATTTTTCTCAAGATCCAGATGTGTTTGCATTTCAGCACTTTTAAGTGCGTCATAAAATTGCCGCAATACCTTATGCACAGTTTGTCCTGCTAAAGAAGCATCAAAACCCTCTTCGAAGTCGCGTAGCTTTCTGAGGTTTAATAAACTGCGCACATAATATCGGTAAGGGCAATCGCGTAAAGCCCGATAAGCGCTGGGACTCATTGATAAGGGCATCGGCAAGTCGGGGCTTAAACGCGCGCTGGCCATTTGTAAAGGCTGGGCTTTACCAGCACGAAGATTAACCCTTGCTGGCTGTACTTGCCAAAGCGGAAAGTCCAGCTGTAAACGCTGAATCCAGGGTGAAGGTCCCAATGGTTCTGCTTGATTCGTTTTGCTTTGCCACAGTAAATCTACCTGCGGGCAACTCATTAATAATTGCGACAAATCTTTAGCCTGTTGAATGTATTGCGCAGTAATTGTTGAGCTCTTCAGAAAATAATTTAGTGCCTCTGAAAAAAATAAAGGGGGGTCTGCATAAGCAGGTAGCTGCTGCTCATCGCAGCCTATTACCACTACGGCATCGAATTGGCGTAGACGCGTCGAGCTTAATGGCAAAATGCTCAAGCTCGCAGCTGCTTCCCTTCCAGACTCTTCATAAGCAGCTTCTTCAATTACCGTTTTTAATAAACTCAACCATTCGCCCAAGCGCATTTTTTGATTTTTATAATCACTTGAGCCCAAATCAAAGCCATGTATAACATTTAATAATTGTTGACCAGCAGAATCTTGCTCTAAACCTTGAGCCATTCCAAATATTTCTAAATCTGCAATCAGCGCTTCGTACGCAGTTGCACAACTTAACTTTAATTTCTGCCAAGTATTTAAGCGCCCACGAATACATTGCACTAATTGCAGCAACAGTGGGTTTGGTGCCGTGGTTGACGAATATGCCGAGACCCCTTCAATTGCCAAATAAAATGTTTCCCATCCCGCTTGCGCTTGTCGCGCAATGAAAAGGTCTTCTAGCTCGGCTACTAAGCCAGCACAATTCTCTGGAGATTGCCCTAAGCAATGCGGCAAATTTAAAAATGGATTTTTTAAAAACTCTAAAAGATCTAACGCACTTGGCCCTTGCTCGGGCGCCCGCAATAAAACCAACCAACTATTTAAAGCTGCAGCAGCGCGGGTAGTAGATAGTTTCCAGCCCGTTTCATCGAGAATATTCAGCGCGGGCCCAAGGCGCGCCAATAAAGCGCGCGCGCGACGAGCTGCTAAACGATCTTGGGCGACCAAAGCAATCTTGGTTTTGCCAGCCATCACTTGCTCTTCAATACTGCGGGCTGCAGCCCATGCCAGCTCTTCAAAACTGCGCGCAGATATTAATCGCCAATTTTTCATTGGCGCATGAGCTAAATTGTGTGCAATGTGTTCGGCAGTTTGGGCTTCATGGTTTTGCTCAAGCCGCTCTGCGGATATCGCAGCAAGCGCCTCGGGCCACAGGGCTACGGTTTGCCAAGCCATTTCAATTTGCACAACTACTGCATGCTGCGCATAATCATTTAAAAACGCTTGCACTATATCTTGTTCAATGGGTTTAGCATCGGCGGTTTGCACCCAAATCAGCGGCCGTGCATAGACTCCTTGCCCTGCGCTTCTCAACTCTTTTGCTGCTTGTAAATGCGCTGCCATGGCAAAATGCCGCCGAAATATGGGATCGCCTACGCCACTTAAATAACGCCAAAAATTCAGTAAGACCTGCGCCTCTTTATCAACCACTTGCCGGGCTAAAACTGGGTATGCTGCAGCTAAAGCTTTTTCTAAAATAGGTTCTAGGGTGGCCAACCAAGTGGCAGAATTTTGCGTTGATAAATCGAGGGCTTTTTGTAACTCGGGCAAGGCAGCTGCTGATAAGGTGTCGCAAGCCTCAATAATGGCTTGGGCTAAACCCCAAGTACCCGCTTCGCTGTCTGCGGTAAACCAAGCTTGTAATTGTGGGTGTTTCTTAAGGGTTGTATACACCGCCAACCAACGGGTCAAAGCATTTTGCGCTGGCGGTAAAGACCAAATTTTGGGTGCAGCCTCTAACCAATCGTTACTACTCATTACTTGAGGCAAGAAGGCAATTCCAGGTTGAACACTTGCACTTAAGTCTTGAGGGCGATACCGCTCAAGACCAGCTCGCAAGCCAATTACAGGCCCTGCCGTACTGAGTACAACCAAAGGGCGTTGACCCGTTTGTACTGCGCACTGCCAAATCCCTTTTGCCAAAGTCTCTAAAGCAGTGCCGTTCGGAGCTACCTGCCACGCATGAATGGTCGCAGCGTTGCTAAATGTGGGCATTATTAAGTGGGGAAAGGGTGGGTTCATTAAATGCTAATATAAGCCTTGTAACGCTACCCATCTATCTATTGAAGGAATTTTCATGAGTGCCGGCATTAAACATGTTAGTGACGCATCTTTCGAACAAGATGTGCTGAAATCGGATAAACCTGTACTGCTCGATTTTTGGGCAGAATGGTGCGGGCCCTGCAAAATGATTGGCCCCATTTTAGAAGAACTTTCCCAAGAATATGGCGATAAATTGCAAATTGCCAAGATGAATGTTGATGAAAATCAAGGGGTTCCAGCACAATTTAATATTCGTGGCATTCCCACCTTAATTCTGTTTAAAAACGGGGCTGTAGCCGCTCAAAAAGTCGGTGCATTGGCAAAATCGCAAATGACCGCGTTTATCGATAGTCATATATAAAGTCTAGACTTTCATTAGCTCACCCATTGATCTAATCAGGGCTGAGCTGATGAAATACCGTTTTTTTTCTATTATTTGCCTTTTTTAGTGTAGTATTCACCCTCAATAGCGCTGTTTTCAATACAGCCACCCCCCCTTAGTTCCCCTCTCCCCCCATAGTTTCTTTTTAAGCTCTCTCCCCTCCCTAAATCTCGTTTTCCTGATTTCCTCTTAATTACTCTGATTTACCCACCGAAAATCTATGCAACTTACTGAACTTAAAGTCCTCCACGTTTCCGCTCTGCTTGAAATGGCAGCTAGCCTTGAAATTGAAAATACCCAACGGATGCGCAAACAAGAGCTAATGTTTGCGATTCTTAAAAAACGCGCCAAAACGGGCGAATCTGTTTTTGGTGATGGCGTTCTTGAAGTTTTACCTGATGGTTTTGGTTTCTTACGCTCACCCGAATCGTCATACATGGCCTCGCCAGATGATATTTATATATCGCCAGCGCAAATTCGCCGCTTTAATTTACACACTGGCGATGGCATTGAGGGCGAAGTACGGACGCCGAAAGATGGCGAGCGTTACTTTGCTTTAGTGAAGGTTGACAAAATTAATGGTCTTCCCCCAGAGGCGCTTAAAAACCGCATCATGTTTGAAAACCTAACCCCCCTACACCCTAATCGCACTATTCATTTAGAGCGTGATATTAAAGCGGAAGAAAATTTAACCGGCCGCATCATCGACATGATTTCGCCAATTGGCTTTGGTCAGCGCGGTCTTATCGTGTCGTCACCGAAGTCTGGTAAGACGGTGATGATGCAACATATTGCGCATGCCATTTCAACCAATTTCCCAGATGCTATTTTAATTGTGCTGTTGGTAGATGAGCGCCCTGAAGAGGTTACTGAAATGCAGCGCTCAGTACGTGGCGAAGTAGTTGCCTCCACCTTTGATGAGCCAGCAGTACGGCACGTACAAGTTGCTGAAATGGTAATTGAAAAAGCTAAACGTTTAGTCGAAATGGGCAAAGATGTCATCATCTTGCTGGATTCGATTACCCGTTTAGCGCGCGCCTATAACACCGTAGTGCCTTCCTCTGGTAAGGTGCTCTCAGGTGGTGTTGATGCGAATGCCTTGCAACGCCCCAAGCGCTTTTTCGGTGCCGCCCGCAATATTGAAGAAGGTGGCTCTTTAACCATCATCGCTACCGCCCTAATAGAAACAGGTAGTCGTATGGATGACTTAATTTATGAGGAATTTAAGGGTACTGGCAATATGGAAGTGCACCTCGAGCGGCGTTTAGCCGAGCGCCGGGTCTACCCCGCAATTAATCTCAATAAATCGGGCACCCGCCGCGAAGAGTTGCTAGTCAAAGCTGAAAACCTGCAAAAAATCTGGGTATTACGTAAGCTGTTGGCCGATATGGACGAAATTGAAGCAATGAACTTTATTGTGGATAAGCTTAAATCGACCAAAAATAATGCGGAATTCTTTGATTTAATGCGTCGCGGGGGCTAAATTCCCTGGCCTCAAAAGGGCTAAAGTTCGCCTTTCCCATTGATTTCATGGCATAATTTTGCTTTCCCAATAAAACCTGGATAAGTATTTCCCCCTCTTTAGTCTTTTTAGGCTGAAATTAAGGGCTGAAACGGCTACCCGCTAAAGGACTTAATATGAAACCTGGCATTCACCCCGATTACCGCGAAGTCGTCTTTGTCGACGTCTCGAATAACTTTAGCTTTAAAACCCGCTCTACCATTGCCACAAAAGAAAAGATTAAATGGGAAGACGGTCAAGAGTATCCCTTGGCTAAAGTAGAAACCTCATCTGAATCACACCCCTTCTATACTGGCACCCAAAAAATTATGGATACCGCTGGACGGGTTGAGAAATTCCGCCAGAAATTTGGTAGCAAAGCGGTTGCTAAAGCAACTGGTGATGGCGTTGCTAAAACCGCAGAAAAGAAAGCTGCCGCTAAAGAAGCAAAAGCAACTGAAAAACCAGTGGCTAAAAAAGTGGCCGCTAAAAAACCCGCTTAATTTTGCTGGGGGTAAGCAGCACATCCCCCGCGGTAGAAAAAAGGCAGCCTGTGCTGCCTTTTTTATTGGAAAACCTAGAGTAGTCGCTATAAAAGTGCTCGTTATTAAAACTGAAAACTTGAAATTTTTAAAATTGTGTAACTGATGGTTAAACTTACCGCCGCTTCTACCGCTTCGATTCCGCGAGTCATTATTTTTTCGCTGACTTTGGTATATGGCTTAGCTGGTCTTTTTGAGCGCGATCCCTGGAAGAACGAAGACGCAATTGGTTTTGGAGTGATGTGGACTTTACATCACGGCGGTCTCCAAGATTGGTTGGTGCCTCATTTGGCAGGACGCGATGCCTCGATGGGTGCACCTCTTCCCTACTGGTTAGGCGCCCTTCTAATGGATTGGTTTGGTCCCTTCGTTGGCTTGGCCAACGCTACCCGTATCTATTCAGCGCTCTGTTTTTTTGCTGCTGCTTTAGCAATTTGGTATGCCAGTTATTTGCTAGGCCGACGCCCTGAGGTGCAACCCATGAGTTTTGCGCTTGGTGGACAACCGCATGCCAAGGAATATGGCATGACCTTGGCCGATGGCGCGCTGCTTATTTTCTTAGCCTGTGTCGGCATTGCCCAGCAAGCTCACGAAACCACGCCAATGATGGCACAACTCATGGGTGTAAGCCTGATGCTCTACGGCACTATTCGTGGCTTAGATAAGCCATGGCAAGGGGGCATCTGGACAGGCCTTGGGCTTGCTATTGTGATCCTCTCGGGTAATTTAATCATGGCGGCTTTATTAGCCATTGGCACTGCTAGCGCAGTTGCCGCAAGTAATGCTCGTCTGCGCTTTCGTTGGTCGATTACATCGATTGTCTTAGGAATCATTGGGCTTATCTTCTGGCCATTACTGTGGCTCTATTTTGATCTCAGCGCGGCGCAACAAGCCAATGCACTCGAGGGCTGGCTGAATTGGCCACTCATGCAAGCTTATCCCTCATATAAATCCCTCAGTTTTTTAAGTATTAATTTTTGGCTCTATGCATGGCCAGTTTGGCCTTTAGCACTCATTGCCTTAGTGCACTGGGTTGGGCAAAAAAAAGCCGGCTCATGGCGCGCACCCCATATTTGCATTCCATTGGGTATTGCCTTGGGTGGTCTCCTATATAACTTATTTCGTACTGAAGCCAATGATCATGATTTAATTATTTTGATTCCACCTCTTTCAGTATTAGCGGTTTTTAGTTTGCCCATTTTGAAACGCAATCTCATTAGCTTTATCGATTGGTTTGCCATGCTCAGTTTTACTGTGATTGGCTTCATGATTTGGCTCATTTGGTTTGCCAAAATAACCGGCTTTCCAGCAAGTACGGCAAGTAATGTTGGGCGCTATATTCCGGGCTTTCAAGCAGAATTTAATCTCACCACCTTTATCGCTGCCATCATTATTACTTCTTTATGGGGCTTAGTAATCCGCTGGCGCACCTCGCGCGCGCCTAAAGTCATTTGGCGTTGTTTAATTATTTCGGCTTCAGGCACTACCCTCATGTGGGTTTTATTAATGACCCTGTGGTTACCCACTATTAACTATGCTAAGACCTATCAATACGTGGCTCAACGCTTAACTCAAGCCGTACCCAAAGAGGCCTATTGCATCGATACCACGCATTTGGGGTACTCGCAATTAGCTTCATTTGATTATTTCACCCGCCTGCCATTGCGCGATGATCTCAATTGCCCGTGGCTTCTTACCCATAACCCCAATGAAGTTCAAGGTTTGGGTCACTTAAATCGAGAAAAGTTAACTTTACTTTGGGAAGACCGTCGTGCGGCTGACCGCGATGAGCGGTTGCGCCTCTATCAAGAACAATTGCAGTAGAACGCGCGGGTACTGCAGATGATTCATTTTAAATTAGCGCGTTTACGCGAAGATGTCCCGGCTATTTTAAAGTTGGCTACCCCTATTTTGGTGGGTCAACTAGCTGTTATCGCTTTTGGCGTACTCGATACCGCCATGACTGCGCGCTATTCGGCTGAAGATTTAGCGGCCCTAGCGATGGCTTCAGCAATCTTTATTAGTATTTATGTTGGCTTAACGGGCATTGTCTCTGCTTTAGCACCTATAGCAGGCCAACTCTTTGGCGCAAAGCGGTCTCATGAAATTGGCGAAGAAGTAAGACAAGCAACCTGGCTGGCTATTGGTTTAGCAATTTTGGGATGCGCGGTTTTACTTAATGCCGACTATCTCCTAGACCTTGCCCATGCAAACGCTGAGATTCATGCTAAAGCAAATCTGTATTTATCGATCTTAGCTATTGGCCTGCCGGCCAGTTTAGGCATGCGGGTTTTAATGGCACTCCATAATGCCGTCTCACGACCGGCAGTCATTACTGCCGTCCAACTTGCTGGGCTAGCCTTAAAACTACCTCTAAATGCTCTATTTATTTACGGTGGACTGGGGATCGAGGCGATGGGTGGGCCCGGCTGCGCAGTTGCTACTGTTATTGTTACTTGGTTATGGCTGTTGGTCACTTTAATGATTGTATGGAACGGTAAATTCTATCGACCCTTTGCAATCTTTAAGCAATTGAGTTGGCCTAACTTACAACGTATTTGGACCATCTTGAAGTTAGGCGCGCCCATTGGTTTTAGTTATCTAATTGAAGTAACTTCATTTACGTTTATGTCTTTGTTTATAGCCCGTTTTGGAATTACCGCTCTAGCAGGACACCAAATTGTGGCTAACCTTGGCACTGTCATCTATATGGTGCCGCTCTCACTTTCGATTGCCACTATGACTTTGGTTTCACAATCGATTGGGGCCAATCGCCAAGATCGTGCCGAAGAAATTGGCTGGTCTGCCGTCACCTTTACTACCTTATTATGTATTGCAATCGGTATCGCAGTGTGGTTTCTGCGTATGCTTTTGCTAGACCTATACAACCCACCCGCAGCAGTAAAACAATTTGCCATTCCTTTGTTTTTATTTATAGCTTTATATCAAATATTCGATTCTTTACAAGTTACCGCAGCATTTATCTTGCGGGCTTATCGCATCGCCTTTCTACCAATGATTATTTACGCTGTGTCTCTGTGGGGCGTGGGTTTAGGTGGCGGTTATATTTTGGCATTTAACATGACTGGCTCTGTTCCCTTATCGATGCAAGGCGCAAGTGGCTTTTGGTTGGCCAATAGCATTAGCCTTGGCTTAGCAGCTATGCTCTTACTATATTTATTTAGAAGAACCGCTGAACGGTTTGAATTAACGCATCCGGCTGTTGTAACTTAAGATTAAAAAATCAACAAGCCAATTAAAGTATTGAATCATTCAGCAATCATCGTTTTGTGCTTCTAGCGCTGGGTTGGGAAGCTTGGTACTTGGTTACCCTTAGCATACATGCATTGTTGATAAGCAATGTTGTATTGGGTTTGTGATTGATTTTGTTTGCCTGCTGCGTTTGCTGCTCCCATTGCTGCGCCGCCCAATAAACCCACTCCTGCGCCCGTTCCCACATTTTGATGATTACCACCTTGAATAACAGCGCCAGCAACTGCCCCTAACGCAGCGCCAACCGCAGCACTAGTTGCCCCCTCTTTCAAAGCTGCATTCGATGTATCCACGGTGGAGCTGGTAGCGTATTGTTTGCATTCTTGATCTTCTTTTTGAAAGACATCAAAGGGTTTGCCTGCTCTTGGCATTACTGCTACCGTTGGGCCAGTTGGGGCTGAAGTACATGCGGCTAAGCCAATAACAGTAGCGGCTACGCCAAAAGCCGAACAAATTAAACGTTTCATTAAAGACCTTTAAATAAATTAAAAATTGCGCTACTGCGGCTTTACTTCATGAGCCCCAGAGGGCGGCATAGCAGGTAGCACCTGCCAATCGGTTGCACAAGTTTGCACATACGGAAAATAAGCTTTACTCGGCGCGCAGTAATACCAAATGTTAGGCTGGGGCTGAGAAACCATGACCATAGGCTCAGGTGGTGTATAGACCACAGGAGCAGAATAGGGATAAGCCGGCGGCCCATAAAAACCCGCCCCTACAAAAACAGGGGCAACCGCATATGGGTAACCCCAACCATAGCCGTAACGAAAGCCACCACCATAGCCGTAAGCAGGTCCACCGCGCCAGCCAACGTTCCATCCAGCACTGCCTCCGTTACCACCTCGCCACCCACCATAGTGTGCGCCAGCCTGCACAAAGCTAGTATGAGATAGACCTGCAAGCCCGCAGATAAGCGCTAAGATAGTAAAAGTGGATTTCCCAAAAAAGCCATGCGGATCAAATTTAGATTGGGTTGAATTAGGTTTGAGCTTTTTTTGCATAATCTCTCCATAAATTCGGGGTTAGTCGTCAGTATTTATTCTATGCTGATCAGCTATTAACGGCTGAAAAGATACTACGCTGACAAAGCACTTCATTTAATCCCTCAAAAATAGGCCTAATCGGCCTTAGCCCCCGACTTTTTCACGATTCCAGTCCATTTTTCTCGTTCTTGGTCAATAAAGCGTGCTAATTCTGTGGGACTATTCGGTGCAGGCTCGAGCCCACTTGCCCTTAATTTGCTCTGTACAACAGGCTGCATCAAGACTTCTTTAGTCAGTCGGCTTAAGCGAGTTTGTATTGCAATAGGCAGACCCGCAGGCCCTACCAAGGAAAACCAAGAAACCGCTTCAAAACCTGGTAAGCCTTGCTCTGCAATAGTCGGAATATCGGGTGCAGCCGCCGAACGCCTTAGCGAAGTAATACCAATTGCGCGTATTTCACCCGCCTGAATTAATGGTAATGCTGAAACCAGATTATCAAAAGCCATACTGATGCGCCCGCTAACGAGGTCAGGTAAAAATTGTGCCCGCCCCTTGTAGGGAATATGCCGTATTTGTATTCCAGTCATTTCCTTTATTAGTTCACCCGACATGTGCAAAGAAGTACCCGACCCCGATGAACCAAAAGTCAGCTGATTAGGCTCGGTTTTGGCTAGGGTAATGAGTTCACTTAAATTACTGACCCCTAATTTTTTATTCACTACCAATACATTCGGGGTGCTAGCTAAAAAACTAATGGGTGCAAAATCACGGACAGGGTCATAGCTCAATTTCTCGTAAAGCACGCCATTAATTGCATGGATGCCAACGGTGCCAATTAACAAGGTATAGCCGTCAGCATCGCTTTTAGCTACATAGTCGGCGCCAATATTGCCACCAAAACCTGGGCGATTTTCAACTAAGACGTTTACTCCCAGAGTCTTCTGCCAACTTTCAGCCAAAATACGCGCCAATGAATCGGGAGCACCCCCAGGCGTAAAGCTCACGACCAGATGAATTGGCTTTTTGGGCCACAGCATCACGTCGCTTTTCTGGCTACTAGCACTAGCACTAGCATTTTTATGCGCATTCGCTTGCGAAAAAGCTACTGTGCTCAGCAGGCAAAAAACTAAGCTCAACAATAAACTTGCAACTATTTGAAAATGTTTTTTCACGGGTAAATTAACTTATACCAAGCTGATGTGCTAGATCGAGAAAATCTTTAGCATGAAAATCAGTCCAAGTCTCCACCTGCATATCTTGACGCAAATGATTGGGCCCGTGCTCAAAGGGTCGCTCAACAAACGCAGTTTTAAGACCTAGTTTGTGGGCCGCTAATAAGTCGTCTTTATGGGTAGCCACCAGCATGACCTGCTCGGGAGCAATATCAAAGGTTGCCGCTACCCCTAAATAGGTTTCTGGATCAGGCTTGTAATGACGAAACACTTCGGCTGACAAAATTAAATCCCACGGCAGCCCCACATTTTTCGCCATCTCGGCCAATAAGCCTAAATTCCCGTTCGATAAAGTCACAATAGTGTATTTGCTTTTGAGCCGCTGTAAACCCAGTACGGTATCGGGCCACGCGGCTAGCCGATGCCACACCAAATTCAAATCTTTTTTCTGCGCCTCATTCAGTGCATCAACCTTGAACTCAATTAGCACTTGATCCAGAATCATCCGATGTAAATCGTCGATACGCGTCCAGGGCAACTCACCCGAGCGCACACGGGCCATAGCGGGCTTATAGCCATTACGCCAAGCAGTGGCAAATGCTAATGGATCAACATTGAGATCAAATTGAGAAACTTCTTTTGCAATAGACCCATGCCAGTCAACGACGGTACCAAAAACATCAAAGGCCAAAACACGAATTGCGCCTACATTACTCAAGGCTTGCATAGGAGTTACCATATTTAAAGCAAGGATTGCCGAAGGTTCATTATCTCATCCCCATCCAAAAATAAGTGCAGTTTGATAAGTAATAAAAGAGGCTAAATAAGCTAAGCCAAATAAATAGCCAAGCATAATCAGGGGAATTTTCCAACCACCTGTTTCGCGCTTCACTGCTGCAATGGTCGAGAGGCACTGCGGCGCAAAGACAAACCAGGCCAATAAAGAAAGTGCGGTGGCTAAACTCCATGCGTGGGAAATTAACGGAATCAGAGATTGACTAGCTTCAGTATTAACTACAGATAAAGCATAAACAGTCGCCAATGAACTCACCACGACTTCACGTGCAGCCATGCCTGGCACTAAAGCTATGCTAATTTGCCAATTAAAACCAATCGGTTGAAGAATAACTGCCAATGTTTTACCTAACATGCCCGCAAGGCTATATTCAATCGGCGCACCACTAGCATTTGGTGGTGGGGCAGGAATACTAGAGAGCGCCCATAGGCATACTGTAAGCACAAAAATAACTCCGCCTACCCGTCGCAAAAATATTTCACATCGCTGCCATAAACTAATCAGTAAATTACCTAAACGGGGCAAATGATAACTCGGCAGCTCCATCATTAAAGCATGTACTTGAAATTGCTTACTGGTAAAGTGCTGCAAAACCCAAGCCACCGCCATTGCGCCAACAATGCCCACAAGATACAGAAAAAATAATACGAGACCCTGTAAATCAAGGCCCGCCCATAACTTTTGATTGGGAATAAAAGCAGAAATTAATAAAGCATATACAGGTAAGCGCGCTGAACAAGTCATCATCGGAGCAATTAAAATGGTTACAAGACGATCTCGTGGATTAGAAATACTCCGCGTAGCCATGATGCCCGGAATAGCACAAGCGAAACTTGACAACAAGGGAATAAAAGAGCGGCCCGATAAGCCAACTGTCGCCATTAAGCGATCTAATATAAAGGCAGCTCGTGGTAAATAACCCGACTCTTCGAGCAGCAAAATAAAAAAGAACAGGATTAAAATTTGCGGTAGAAATACTAATACCCCTCCTAAACCTGCCAAGATGCCATTGATGAGCAGGCTACGTATCCAAGAATCTGACATATGGGAACTGACTACTCCCGCCAAAGCATCAATTACCCACTTAATTGCTTCCATCGGCAGGGCAGCCCAACTAAAAACGGCTTGAAAAATTAAAAAAAGTATTGCTACAAGAATCATGGGGCCGAATATTGGCTGCAGCAAAATACGATCGAGACGATCGGCTAATACATCAGGCACCACTTCGTTGAGTGCGAGCTTTTCTAGTATTTGATGAACCCGCAGATTATCGGTTTCAGTGTGATTGAGTAGGCTATTAACTTGTGCAGTTCCTGTAGTTAGCCGAGATAAATTCGACCAGTCCAGCTCATCTAAAAAGTGCTTCAAGTCATCAGCCCCGTGTGGCTTGATGCCAATGGTCGAAATCACCGGCAAACCTAACTCCGCCGATAAATCAGCAAGCTTAATTTTTAAACCCTTGCGCTGGGCAATATCTGCCATATTGAGCAAAACAATACAGGGTAAACCCAAGCGTTTTGCTGCTAACACTAACCGTAAGTTTCTGCGTAGATTTGTAGCATTTAATACACATAAGACTAAATCGGGGCGCTTTTCGCCTTCGGCACGACCGAGCAGCACATTGCAAGTTACTCGCTCATCAAGCGAACGGGGATACAAGCTATATGCGCCCGGTAAATCTAGAATGCGGATGGCTTTACCCGAAGGCAGTGTGAGGCGCCCTTCTTTACGTTCAACGGTGACGCCAGCATAATTCGCCACTTTTTGCCGACTACCGGTGAGCAAATTAAAGAGTGCTGTTTTGCCGCAATTAGGATTACCCAATAACGCTAACAGCGGATCGCTATCAAAAAAATGAATCTTGCTCGATTTCATTGAGAAATAATTGCCACCTCAATCAATTGAGCCTCGGCGCGCCGTAAAGCAAAAGTTGAAGTGCCAATTCGCACCATTAAAGGGTCGCCCAGCAAGCTGCGCCGCAATACAGTTACCTGCTCGCCAGGCAAAAACCCAATATCTTCTAATTGTTGGGCTAATTCAGGCTTATTACTCGGCGCATTTACGCGCTCGACTTGTCTTACTAAGCCAATGGGAAGCTGGTTCACAGTGATGGATTTCATGGTTGTTTCACACTAACAAGCTAGAATCACGCAAGCATTTCATATGCCGAAAATTGTTATCAAGAATCATTATCATTATAAGCTATTCTATTGAGAATGATTCCTATTATCGGTTTAGAGCGTTTTTTTGATTTTGGCGTTAAAACATGTCGGATTTTCAGTTCCAGTATCGCCATCTACTTGGCAAACTTCGAACCCAAATTAATTGCTGGGCGGGACACTATCAACTCAATTTTCCTGCCCTATTCCTTTTCCTTGCCCTATCCTTGATCGCCATACCTCCTGCCATTGCAGCGGAAGCCATCTCCGATACGCCGATTGTTGATAGCTTAACGCCATTAGCCAATGATACCGAGCAATGGAGCATTCACGCGCAATCAACTTATATATCGCAATGGAAAAATAACTTTAATTCACCCTACTATGGTGAAAAAAGTATGCTGAATAAAACTGAGGGCGATATTGGTCGCAGCTACACCTTTTCTGCCACGGTATTTTTGGGGGCGCGCTTATGGGAAGGTGCGGAGGTGTATTACAACCCAGAAATGTTTGAGGGGCTGCCCTTTTCGAATTTTAGTGGACTGGGTGGTTTTACCAATGGGGAATTACAAAAAGGGACTTCAGTACCCCCTTCGTATTACACTGCGCGCGCATTTATACGCCAAACCTTTGGCCTAGGTGGCGGTAAGGAACATATTGAAGGGGTAGCCAATCAATTAGCTGGTAATGTTGATAAAAATCGATTGGTCTTTAGTTACGGTAAGTTTGCTGCTTTAGACTTTTTTGATGCCAATACTTATAGCCGTGATCCGCGTACCCAATTTTTAAACTATGCCATTATGTCCAGCGGTGCTTATAGCTTTGCAGCAGACACCAAAGGCTATACCTATGGCGTAGTTGCAGAGTGGTATCAGGGTGATTGGGTGACACGTGCAGCACGTTTTGCCATGCCAACCGAGCCTAATACCTTGCAGCTTGATTACAGCATGACGCAAGATTACGGCAATCAAATTGAAATTACCCGTGACCATACCATAGGGGACCAAGCAGGAAAAATTCGCGCTTTATGGTTTCAAACCCATGCTTATATGGCCAACTATCAAAATGCCATTAGCTTAGCCGCTAAAACCAATTCGGTCCCCTCAATCTATAACGCTCGGCAAGCCAATCAAACGGCATGGGGGTATGGCTTAAATGCAGAGCAAGCTTTGACCAAGGACATCGGCATTTTTGCGCGCTGGAGTTGGAATAATGGCCAAACTGAAACCCAAACATACGACATTAGCAAGTCATTATCTGGCGGTGTTTCTGTGAATGGTGCAATCTGGAACCGCAAAGAAGATACCTTTGGGTTAGCTTTTGCAGCCAATGGCATTTCTGCTTCTGAAATTAACTACTTACAACTAAAAGCCAGCACGATGTTTATCGGTGACGGTGCCTTGAAATATAAGCCCGAACAAATTATTGAAACTTACTATAGTTTGAATGTTTATAAAGGTGTCTACTTAACTGCCGACTATCAGCGCATTGCTAATCCAGCCTATAACGCTGCACGGGGCCCGGTCAATTTCTTTGGCCTACGCGCCCACCTTGAACTCTAAAGAAACTATTCATAACGCAAAGCTTGAATCGGTTGCATAGTGGCAGCTTTCTTGGCAGGATAGTAACCAAAAAATATACCAATCGCGGCAGAAAATCCAACTGCAAGCGCAATCGATGCAAACGATAGCTCGACTGGCCAACCGGCAAGCGAACCCACTAATAACGAAGCAATAGATCCTACTAACACCCCAATCACGCCACCAATAGTAGCTAAAGTCATCGCCTCAACTAAAAATTGCGCCAAGATATCTTTACTGCGCGCGCCAATTGCCATGCGTAAACCAATTTCTCGAGTCCGCTCGGTTACTGAGACCAGCATAATATTCATAATGCCAATGCCACCCACCATTAAGCTTACCGATGCCACTGCAGCCAATAAAAGCGACATCACTTTACTCGATGCCTCTTGCGCTTGTAATATCTCGGTCAAATTACGCACTGTAAAATCATTATCAGCAGTAGGCTGAAGACGGTGGCGTTGCCGCAATAATTCAGTAATATGTTCTTCGGCTAGTTTCATATTCTCACCAGCCCCAACCTTCACAATAATTGAGCCCACCCGTGAAATTCGCCCTAAGGCCTCACCAAAAATCCGCCTGCGCCCAGTAGATAATGGTACAAATACGCCATCATCTTGATCTTGACCTTGGCTACTTTGCCCTTTGCGCTCTGTAACACCAATCACTAAAAATGGAATGCCTTTAATGCGCACCATTTGATCAAGCGGATCAACCTCTTCGAATAATTCACGCGCAACCGTTTGCCCTAAAATCACCACTTTACTTGCACCTTGTAATTCGCCAGCATCAAAAAATCGACCTTTAGCTAAAGTCCACTCACGCGCATCAAAGTAATCATTTTTGACGCCATAGATAGTGGTACCCCAATTATTATTGCCAGTCACGATTTGTCCAGCGCCCCGTGAAGTTGGAGCGGCAATGGCAACCTCGGGTACCTCGCGCACAATCGCAATAGCGTCTTCTTCGGTTAAGCTTTGTGCATTACCTGCGCCTAGACGCACCCCCGATTGCAATAAGGTACCAGGAATTAATATCATTAAATTAGAGCCAAGACTGGATATTTGTTCTTTCACGCGAGCCTGAGCGCCGCTGCCTACGGCCACCATCGTAATCACCGCCGCCACACCAATGATGATGCCCAGCATCGTTAATATCGAGCGCAATTTATTAATTCGTAACGCTAATAAGGCAATCGATAAATTGGTTTTAAGATCTAGTTGCATTACGCTAGTTCACTTGAATATCAACGATTTGACCATCACGAAAAGTTATTTGTCTTTTGGCATAAGCAGCAACCTCTAAGGAATGGGTTACCACTATCACCGTCATACCTTGCTGATTTAGACGGGTCAATAATTCTAATACCTCAACTGAAGTTTTAGAATCTAAAGCGCCAGTAGGCTCATCGGCCAAGATTAAAAGGGGATCATTTACTAAGGCTCGCGCGATCGCAACACGTTGTTGTTGGCCACCCGATAACTCAGCGGGTGTATGGGTCAAACGCTTGCCCAGCCCCACTTGCTCTAAACGTACGCGAGCATGAGCGATGCGCGCTTGCTGATCTAAATGGGCTAGTGGGCCATTACGCGCATACAGTAAGGGCAGTGCCACATTATCGAGGGCCGAGGTTCGCGGTAACAAATTAAATTGTTGAAATACAAAACCAATTCTGCGGCTACGAATATCTGCTAAAGCATCCGTATCCATTACTTCGACATTCTCTCCAGCCAAATGATAAGAACCACTTGTTGCTTGATCAAGGCAGCCAATCAAATTCATAAAAGTAGATTTGCCAGACCCCGATGCGCCCACTATCGCCACAAAATCTTGCTCATCAATATCCAGTGATACATGATCTAAGGCGTGGACGATTTGATCGCCCATGCCATATGTTTTGCTTAAATTTTTAGTATGAATCAACACGTCATTTAATTGTGTTTTTAAAACATGCGTGGGCCAGCCGGCCGACTTGGGCTGCTACTGGCAGCGCCAGAAGATTTACTATCCGGCGACTGTATGCCAATAATCACTTCCTCACCTACTTTAAGGGGCGGTAATTTTGTGTCATCATCGGGCAAAATTTCGGTGAAATTACCATCGCTTAAGCCGGTCTTAATCATGCGCTGCACTGCCTTAGAACGAAGACCTTCAGATTCTAAGAGCCAAATACGGCGGATCGTCGGTACGCCGCGATTACCCGCACCGCCAGCGCCACCGCCGCCTTTACGAGAAGCGCTAACAGGTGGCCCCGCACTGGATGGTGATGTACTCAACTGTACTTCGCCAGCAGCCGGCATACGAAAACGCAAAGCCGCGTTAGGTACCTTTAAAACCTTTTCGCGTTTATCGATCACAATTTTTACGTTCGCTGTCATCCCCGGCAAGAGCTTGAAATCGGGATTATCGGCTGACAATATCACCGTATAAGTCACCACATTTTGAATGGTTGTTGGTGCTTTACGAATTTGTGTAATCTTAGACTTGAAGATACGGCCAGGAAATGCATCGACGGTAAAACTGGCATTCAGTCCCTCGCTTAAACGACCTACGTCGGCTTCATCTATTGCAGTATCGACTTGCATCTCAGCTAAATTTTTTGCAATAATAAAAATCTCAGGAGTTTGTAAACTAGCCGCCACGGTTTGCCCAACTTCCACGCTCCGCTTCACAACTACGCCATCGACAGGTGCTCGAATAACTGTATCGTCAAGTGATTTTTTTGCTGATCGTAAAGCCGCCTCAGTTGTTTTATAAGCCGCTTCGGTTTGCACTAGGGCTTGTGGGGAAATAAAACCCTGTTTAATTAACTTAAGGTTAAATTGATGATTTTTCTGTGCTAAGGTGTAATTAGCCAAGGCTTGATCATATTTAGCTTGAAAATCGCGTGGATCAATTAAAGCAATCACTTGCCCCTGCTTTACTGGCGAATTAAAATCGACTAATAATTCTTTTACCATACCAGTTACTTGTGATCCTACCGTAACTTGTTTTACTGGATTTAAAATACCACTGGCATTAATTGAAGCAACCAGAGGGCCCTCCTCAATTAAAGCAGTACGGAAATCGGGCGTATTTAAACCGAAAACCGAACGTACTAGAAACCACAAGAGCGTAATCACCATGCAGGTGATCAAGCCGATACTAAGCCAGCGCCAGCGACCCACGAAGCAGCGCTGCATGAAACGAGTTAGCATACCGCCAAACCAGCTTCTGCTCACTAGCTGCGTTACGCGCAAGAAAAAAGGCTTTATTCTTTTTAACATCTTTATTAATCAATTAAAAAAACCCACCAGATCACTCTGATGGGTTTATCAGGCTAAAGCGGCATAACCGCAAGCTAGTTTACTTCTTTGCAGGTGCTGCTGCTGGAGCTGCTGGAGGTGTAACAAAAGTAATGACTGTTTCATCAGCATACTCAACCATCACATCATCACCAACTTTAAATTTCTCAAGACCAAGTACAGCTTTGTCCACTTTTACTTTTTGCTTCTCACCGCTTGGCAGGGTGAAGGTGACAACGCGTGAAGCGGCATCAATTGCAGTAATTTTGACAGTTGCAAAAACGGTGTCGGTAATATCGGTAAATGGCTTAGCACCACCTTTACCGGCAATTTGTACAGAGCGAACGCCTGAAACGCCAGGTTTTGCATCTTTACCTGCTGCTGTTAAGCCTACGGCAACAGCTTCAGCATGCTCAACTACAAAAATATCGCCCTTTTTAACTTTGCCTAAGTTATTAACGTCTTTAGAAACGCGCATTCCTACCATATTGCCTTTGTCGTCTTTAAACATGACGGTGCGTGCTTTCATATCCACTGAATCAACCGTGGCAGTAATAACAACTACACCAGCTTCGATTGGCATCATGGCTGGTTTAGCTGGTTTAGCTGGTTGAGCAATTGCAGTTGCAGTAACGGTTGCAAGCATTGCTGCAAATAGTAATGATTTTTTCAAGATAACCCCTAAAAGAAATAAAAGAAAGTTAATGCCGCAAAACGTAAAGCGGGCAACTAGCCAGCTGGGAATACGCCATTAATCTGTCAGCATTCTAACCTGTTTCTATGGCTATTTAAGCTTAATTTATTGCAATGCAATAAATTCTCTAATAATCTAGCGCATGCGCCCTAAAGGGAATAAGCACAAACATAGGCGCTGGACCAGGCCCATTGGAAATTATGGCCCCCTAAATGCCCTGTCACATCAACGCATTCACCAATAAAGTAGAGGCCAGGATGATTCCGCGCCATCATGGTCTGGCCATTTAAAGCGTCGGTATTTACCCCGCCACGCATCACTTCAGCCTTATTCCAGCCTAAGGTACCAGCCGGCTTAACCCGCCATTGGGTGAGACTGGCTTTTAATGCCTGCTGCTCAATCTTGCCAACTTCAGCCCATTTCTTGCTCAATAAACCCGCTTGCTCAGCAAACATTTTTGCTAATCGCAGGGGCATCACACTCGCCAAAATATATTCAGTAGTTTTAAGACGGTTTACGTTGGCAGAAAAAATTTCATCAAATAATGTTGCGCCAGGCATACCCGCTTTATTACTCAGCCAATCAATTTCAATTAGCTCGCCCTCTTCCCAATAACTACTTGCCTGCAATACACCAGGGCCCGAAAGACCCTTATGGGTTAATAATAAATCCTCGTGAAATACGCTGGCTCCATACTGCTGTCCTTTTATCCCTGAGCGAATAGCTACTGGCAAGCTGATGCCTGCTAAAGAATCGAGTTGAGCAAATGCCTTTGCTGTAAACGACAGTGGCACTAATGCCGCACGTGGTGTAATCACGTCAATATTAAATTGCCTAGCAAGATCTAAAGCAAAACTGCTGGCACCTATTGCGGGAACGGGTAAGCCACCGGTAGCAAGAACTACTGCATGGGTGTTGTGGATGCCCTGTGCAGTCATTACTGCCCAGTGTGATGATGTCGAATCAATCGCACTAACGCTTACTGGATGCCGAATTTGTACTTGGCCTTTAGCGCATTCCTGAAAAAGTAAGTCTATTATTTCTTTGGCCGAGTTATTACAAAATAATTGTCCTGCATGTTTTTCGTGAAAACTAATCCCATAAGCTCTTACTAAATCAATAAATGCCCTAGCGGGATAACGCGCTAGAGCACTTTTCATAAAATGCGGATTAAGAGATAAAAATTGTTGTGGACTGGAATCGGTATTCGTAAAATTACAGCGTCCACCACCACTAATACGGATTTTTTCACCCAATACTTCAGCATGATCCAACACCAGAATTTTTTTACCACGTTGACCTGCTAGGCCAGCACAAAATAGTCCTGCAGCGCCACCGCCAATAATAATTGCGTCCCAGATTGCTGGTGTGCTCACTTATAAAATCTCAGCAACCTCGGTAAAGTCAAAACGCGGACCGCGCGGATATAAGAAATGAGATTACTCATTCGGAACCTAACATCAAATTATTAGCTTGACGTTTTTCAATAGAATTTTTCAACAAGGCAGCTACCCGATAAACTCCATGGGCAAATTTGCTATAGGGCATGGTGAGAAAAAATGCCATGACAAAGCCGAGATGTACTGCTAATAAAATTGCCATGGCCGCAGTCTCGCGATACGCTAACAATAGTAATCCAGAAATACTAATGAGCAACAATAGCAAAATAAAGCCGCGATCCATTGGCTTTTGTGATGCATCGCCATGTTGCTCTGCGCGGGTGAAATTTAAATACAACAAACCTAGCGGGCCGATGACTAAACCTACTCCGCCTACCGTTCCTAAGATAACCGGCAGACTCAAAATTGCATAGGGTGCCTGCCAGCCAAATACATAGTGGTATAGCGTGGCCACACTAGTGGCAGCAAAGCATAAACCAAAACCATAAAAGGTGTAATGATGAAAACGTTTACGCCATAAGGAAAAACCATCGTCCGCATTATTGCAGCCTTCGCCATGGCCACCGCCAAGGTACTTTAAGGTAAGGGCATCATGCGCCGCTTCTGCGCTTGCCACTAAGCTGGTCGAACCCATGCCACCAGGAGAAATATTCTGCCAGAAATCCCTTACCCCAATACCTAAAGCAAGCACGGCGAATAAGAAGGTGGCGCTAAATAGATAAGCTAGCGTGTTGTGCGAAAAGACAGCGTAAAAGTTTCCATTTACACTGGGGCTCATTAAACTACCATTTAATGCTAGCGTTAATATCAAGAAAAAAATGAGTGCAAGCGAGCTTGCCAGGACTAAAGTAATGCCGTTTTTACGATATAGGGCCCCAAGTGCTCGTGGCCAAGCATATTCAATATAAGTTTCCTTTCTCACTACGGCCATAGACTGCGGCACATTGACGCCAAACTCATGGGGTGGTGCATATTGGCAAGCATGTAAACAGGCGCCACAGTTATGGCATAAGTTGGCTAAATAATGAATATCACTCGGGCTAAATGTGAGGCGCCGCGTCATCGCTGGGAAGACTGCACAAAACCCCTCACAATAACGGCAGGCATTACAAATTTGTAGAATACGTGCAACCTCGCCCACTGCTGGATCGATTGCTATTTCGGCAGCATTTGCGCCTAAAGCTTGAGCTTCTGCCACTAATAAATTCAGTTGCCGCATCCGTCTACTAGTTCCTCAGGTGAAATACCAATTATCAAGTCCATATGATATCCACTATCATGAATTTTGACCGATGCAGACACGATTGGATAAAATGAAATTTCTTAGGCCTCTGGCTTGGCACTCAGCATTGCTGCAGCAAGTGCTGCGATTGTGCTGTTTTTGCGTAATCGGCTTTTTTTATACTGCCGCCATTAGTCAAACTAACCCTCCTACCAATATGCCACTTTCTCCTACCCTCATTCAAACCTTTGCACCCACGGGTAAATTACGGGTTGGCATCAATTTAGGCAACCCTGTTTTAGCCTCCCTAGAGCTTGGCACAGGGGCGCCAAAAGGCGTATCGGTTGATATTGCGAATGCTATTGGCAAACAAGCGGGCGTAGCAATTGATTTTCAGCTATTTAAAAGTGCTGGCGCTACTGTTGAAGCGATGAAAAATGGTAGCCTTGATCTCATTTTTGTCGCGATTGATCCAGTGCGCGGTGCTGATATTAGCTATACCCCTCCCTATATTCAAATCGAAGGGGCTTATTTAGTGAAGAGCAATTCCCCATTCCAAAAAAACGATGAGGTCGACCGTCCTGGAAATGAAATTGTGGTTGGCAAAGGCAGCGCCTACGATCTCTTTCTTACGCGTGAAATAAAACAAGCGAGCCTCATACGAGTAGCAAGCTCACCTGCAGTGGTCACAGAATTTATGAGTGGTAAAGGGAATGTTGCCGCCGGCGTGAAGCAGCAACTCGAGGTTGACGCGAAGCGCTATACCAATGTCCGTTTATTGCCAGGTCGCTTCATGGTCATCAATCAGGCCATTGGCACCCCAAAAGAACGCGCCAATAGCGCAGAAATTACGAGCTATTTAAGCGCCATCATTACTAATCTGAAATCATCGGGCTTTGTTGCTGAGGCTATGAAGCGCCATCAGATTGAAGGCGCTCGCGTAGCCGAGTAATCCTTGCACGATGAAGTCAGTTGCTAATTACTAAAAGCCTTGTGAACAACTATCGCGTAGATTACGTAGCAGAATTCGACTGGCTAGCCTTTGGGTTTTTTTTCTTAGCTTTCTTGTCAGCCTTTTTCTTGGCTTTTTTATCTTTCTTAGCTTGCTTGGCACTTTTTTCTGGCGCAGCAGCAGAAGGCGTGTTCGGGCTAGCCATTGGCGCGGCGCTTGGCGCGGGCGCTGCAGCAGGAGCAACCGGCGCTGCTGGCGCAGCGGCCTGAGCAAAGACAGTTGCTGAAGGCATAGCTACTGCAGCTGCGATAAAGCCTGAAAGCACTACTTGGGATATACGTTGAACCATTTAAATCTCCTCATCAAATACAATTCGTAGAATCATCATACTCTTTGAAAGAATCGTCATGGCACAGTTTCCCTCCGATATTTATACCGAGCCTAGCGACGTTAGTGTAGATACGCTGAAAAACCTCGGCCCGCTTACCCGCCTTGCTGGAATATGGGAGGGCACTAAGGGGCTGGATGTAAAACCCAAAGCAGCGGGCCCTAAGCAACAAGCCTATGTAGAGCATATCGAACTACAGCCTATCGACCCTCAAACCAATGGCCCCCAACTGCTATATGGTTTGCGTTATCACACCTTTATTACCAAGCCCGACAATATCAAGATGTATCACGATCAAGTTGGGTACTGGTTGTGGGATCCCAAAACCCAGTTAGTGATGCAAACCTTGACAATCCCGCGCGGTCAAATTGCCATGGCCTCGAATACCGTAGACCCTCAGGTAGATCAATTTAAATTAAGCGCCTATCAAAATGATCCTACTTCAGGTATTTCGTCTAATCCGTTTCTTGAATATGCCTTTAGAACCACTGAGTACCATATTGAAGTTAGTTTTAATGCTGATGGCACGTGGTCATATCAACTCGATACCATTCTCATAATTAAAGGTCAAACTGAACCATTTCACCATACCGATGTTAATACCTTGCATAAAATTGGTGAGCCCACCCCCAATGGTTTAGCAGCGCATTTATATTCTCCTCAAGCGGCTTAAAGCTGCTGCGTTTAACCATTAAATCTTGAAAGGTTTTACTATGAAAATGTGGCAATGTATCGTTTGTGGCTTTATTTATGATGAAGCCTTAGGCTTGCCCGAAGATGGGCTTCCCCCTGGTACTGTTTGGGCTGATGTACCCGATAGCTGGGCATGCCCCGATTGTGGCGTGGCAAAATCCGATTTTGAAATGGTCCAAATTGGTTAAGCTTGAGGCACCGATAGTCATCATTGGAAGTGGTTTAGCGGGTTACACCGTCATTCGGGAAATTCGCAAATTAAATCAAGAAATACCCGTCACCCTAATTACCCGTGAGCCGGCTTACTTTTATTCGAAGCCGATGCTCTCGACTGCTATTGCCGGGAGAAAAGAGCCCATGCAATTAATTACTGGCTCACGCGAGGACATGGCAGCGCAATTAGGCATCACTATTTTGGCGCAAACTGAAGTCACCGCAATCGACATCAAAAACCAAATTATTACCAGTGCTCAGGGCAATATTAGCTACACAAAATTAGTTTTAGCTTTAGGTGCCGATCAAATTCGTTTGCCCTTGCAGGGTGATGCTGCAGATCAAGTTATCTCAGTGAATGACTTAGAAGAATACCGCTCTTTCCGTGAGCGCATTACCAATAAAAAACGCATTGCAATTTTAGGCGCGGGTTTAATTGGTACTGAATTTGCTAATGATTTAATTGCTGGAGGATACACCGTAGATGTAATTGATTTAGCTAACCAACCGCTGGGGCGCCTGCTACCGCCCAGTGCTGCTGCCGAGCTAAAAAGAGAGCTAGCCAATGCTGGCGTAAGCTGGCATTTTGAAACAACGATTGAAACCATTACCCATCATCAAGATGCCCTGCTGATTCAACTAAAAAATGGGGTTCAACTAGTGAGTGATGTAGTGCTATCGGCGGTTGGTTTGCGGCCCCGTACGACTTTGGCAAAGTTAGCTGGCCTCAACACTAACCAGGGCATTCGGGTTAATCGTCGGCTCGAAACCTCTGCACCTCAAGTTTATGCGCTGGGTGATTGCGCCGAAGTTGATGGTTTAGTTCTGCCGTATGTCATGCCTCTCATGCAAGCTGCACGGGCCTTAGCCCCAAACTTACTCGGCGAAGAGGTAACCGTGCTATACCCCGCAATGCCAGTGATGGTAAAAACACCGGCTATGCCAATCGTGGTCTCTCCACCTGCTAAAGATGCGGTGGGTATGTGGGAATCAACTGCTCAAGAAGGTGGTATGAAGGCGTGCTTTAAAAGTGCCACTGGTAAGCTACTGGGCTTTGCCTTAGTTGGTACAGCAACTACCGAGCGTGCCGCCTTAGCTAAATTACTCCCACCCGTTTTAATTTAGTGAGCCAAGCAATAAAAAACCCACCGACAGATTGCTGCGGTGGGTTTTTTAGCAATTAAATCTTTAAAGACTTAAAACTTAGGAAATGATGGCGATAAACCAACCTTGGTTATGTGACTGCGCACTCATCAAAAATAACATTGGAATTGATAGTACGGTATTAATACGTGAAGTTAACATCGCAACGCGTGCCGATTTTGCCTTGACATCAGGTTCAACGGTCACAATGCCCAGTGCCCGTTTTTGATTGGGCCAAATGATGAACCAAACATTAAAGGCCATAATTAAGGCAATCCACATACCTAAACCAATTGCACGGAAAGCAGGTTGCAAGGTAAATGCTTGATGAGCGTAACCACTAATCAACGCGACTAATAAGCCTGTTACCACCGTTGCTAAAGCAGCCCAGCGAAACCAAAATAAAGCGACTGGGGCAATGACTTTGCTAATTGCGGGCTTTTGCTCATCCGGAATTTTGGGCATCGACGGAATTTGGACAAAATTAAAGTACCACAGCAAGCCAATCCACATGACCCCTGAAGTGACATGCAACCATCGAAAAGTAAACAAGGTCCAGCTATTACCAGCAAAGCCGCCTAATGCAAAAATGATAATCAGCAAAAGGATGAAGCCGGCTAATACCGTACGCCCTAATGAAGTCAGAATTGAAGCCATCTAAAATTCTCCTGTTTATAAACAATCGGTTTGATTCGAAGTAACTATAAACGATTCAGAGAATATCTTCCGCGGCACGAAAACTACAGAAATCCGCTATTCTTAATTAAAATAGATACTTAGACCTTTCTAACCTTCATTGTTCCTCTTGAAAATGACTCCTAAACGCCTGTTTATCCAGGAAGTTGTGACGCGTGATGGCTTTCAAGCTGAGTCTCAGTTTGTGCCAACGGCTGAAAAAATCCAGCTTATTAATCGCCTCAGTAATGCCGGTTACGCGAAAATTGAAGTGACCTCATTTACTAGCCCCAAAGCGATTCCGATGTTGGCAGATGCCGAACAAGTGATGCAAGGCATCAAACGTAATCCAGGAATTGAGTACACCGCCCTCATTCCAAATTTAAAAGGCGCCCAAAGAGCTGGGGCCGTTCATGTTGATGAGTTTAATTTAGTAATGTCCGCAAGCGAAGCGCATAACCAAGCCAATTTGCGCATGAGCCGTAGCGATTCGGCTGCAGCCCTACATGCGGTCATTGCATTTGCTAATCAAGCAGGTATTGCGAGTAACGTTTCTTTATCCACAAGCTTTGGTTGCCCTATTGCTGGCGCAATCAGCCTTAAAGACCTGATGCATTGGGTAGATTACTTCGCTAACTTAGGGGTACGCGGCCTAACGATATGCGATACCACTGGGATGGCGAATCCGGCGCAAGTCAAAGCCGTTTGCTACGCGGTCCAAGATAAATATCCGCATATCCAGTGGACCTTACACTTTCACAATACCCGCGGCATGGGGCTGGCTAATGCCCTGGCTGCAGTAGAGGCCGGCATTGTGCGCTTTGATTCCTCCCTCGGTGGCTTGGGCGGTTGTCCTTACGCACCAGGTGCAACTGGCAATATTTGCACCGAAGAATTAGTGCATATGTTTGATTTAATGGGCTACGATACCAATATGAATTTAGATCTTCTGTTGGAATGCTCGAATGATTTGCAAACCTTGATTGGACGAAAACTGCCTAGCCAATTACTGATGGCAGGGAAAGTGGATCGACTTCATTCGGCGCCTCAGCAACCGTAGTTTTATTGCGCTACCCATCCGCCATCCATATTCCAAGCGGCACCCCTCACTTCAGAAGCATCTGGTCCACAGAGAAAGATAGCTAGCGCACCCAGCTGCTCTGGCTTGACAAACTCTCCTGAAGGCTGCTTCTCCGAAACCAAGGCAATTTTGGCGGCTTCATTTGAAATATGTTCACGTTCAGCGCGCGCATCAACCTGCTTTTGTACCAAGGGTGTGAGCACCCAGCCCGGGCAAATTGCATTACAAGTAATGCCAGTGCGCGCATTTTCTAAGGCAGTTACTTTTGTTAGGCCAATGATTCCATGCTTAGCAGCAACATAAGCTGACTTTTCTGCTGAGCCTACTAAGCCGTGGACTGAAGCAATATTAATAATCCGACCCCAGTTGCGTTTTTTCATTGCCGGTAAAGCATAGTGGCTCGCATAAAACGCTGAACTAAGGTTGATCGCAATCACCGCTTCCCACTTTTCCACCGGAAAATCTTCAATTTTATCGACATGCTGGATGCCAGCATTATTGACTAAGATATCAAGCGCACCAAAACGTTTCTCAACTGTCAGAATCAAGTCTTCGATTTCTTTAGGCTTACTCATATCAGCACCGTGATAATCTACATCTACTCCATGAGCCTTAACCTCGGCAAGCGCAGCTTCTTTTTCACCAAAACCATTCATCATGACGTGAACGCCTTGCTGTGCCAAGGCTTTCGCAATAGCTAATCCAATGCCACTAGTTGAGCCAGTTACTAAAGCAATTTTTCCGCTTAAAAAAGACATCATTATTCTCGCAATTAAATATAAAGATAAGCAATGGTACAGGACTTAAAAAACTTATATTTTTCCTAATGCATGCAGAATTTTTTCCGAGGTAATGGGCTGCTCAAATACCTTAACTTTAAATGGCATTAAGGCATCATTAATGGCATTCATCACTGCCGCGGGCGCGCCAGCAGTGCCCGCTTCACCCGCACCTTTAGCGCCTAATTGAGAAGAGGCAGTCGGGGTTTGGACATGTGCCACTTCAATATCGGGCATTTCATTGGCCATCGGGACTAAATAATCAGCCATATTGCCATTACGCAACAAGCCACTGTCATCATAAAGACACTCCTCATAGAGTGCGCCGCCAATTCCTTGCACAATAGCCCCGCGCACTTGCTCATCAACTAACATTGGATTTAATACTCGACCACAATCTTCAACTGCCCAATGCTTTAGTAAAGTAACAAATCCAGTATCGAGATCTACTTCAACGTAAGAAGCTTGTACACCATTCGTAAAAATAAAGGGATAATCACGTTGCGCATAATGACGAGTCACCATGAGGTCCACTTTAAAATCATTTGGTAAGGTATCGGTTCGGAAGTAACCAATACGCCCTATTTCTGAAAACGGCAGCACTGCTTGGCCAGTGGCTTTATCAATTATTTGACTACGCCGCACCAGCAATTCGGCGGTATCGCGCTGCAAAATAGCACCGGCTAATCGTAAAATATTTTCTTGCAAAGCCTGAGCTGCTAACAATACTGCTTCACCACCAATACCCGCACCGCGAGATGCCCAAGTGCCACCCCCATAGGGTGTGACGGCAGTGTCACCAGTAATAATCCGCACATCAGCAATCGGTACTCCCACGGCATCAGCGGCAATTTGGGCATAAATACCTTCGGTGCCCTGCCCCTGTTCACCAACACCTACCATGATGCTCACCACACCCGAAGGGTCGAGTCTAGCTGTGGCACCATCTTGCGACGCAATGCGGGCACCACCAACCCCATAAAATGCGGCGCTCGGGTTCGTTAATTCAATTAAGGCGGCAAAACCAATGCCGCGATAAATTCCTTTTTTTCGGAGTGTGGCCTGCTCTTGGCGTAATTCTGTGTAATTCATCATTTTTTCAATGGTGCGCAAACACTGTTCATGCGAGAGAATTTCGAATTTAATTCCCGAGGCCCCCGAGCATGGATAGGCATCATCGGGAATCACATTACGCTGGCGAAAAACCAACGGATCCATCTGTAATTTTTCAGCCGCTAAATCAACCAAAGCTTCAGTGACAGCGCAAGCGATGGGATGACCAACGCCACGGTATTGACACGTGGGGGTTTTGTTTTGAAATACGACACTCAGTTGCGCCCGATAGTGTTGATGCTTATAGGGGCCGCCCACTAAATTCACTACTTGATTGCCCTCAATTGCACTGGTTCTAGGAAACATTGAATAGGGGCCAATGGCCGTTAAGTCGTCAATTTCGAAAGCCAAAATATCGCCCTGCTTAGTAGCAGCAATGCGACCTTTAACTTGATGTTCACGGGCATGAATATCACTGGTAAACGATTCTAAGCGATCAGCCACAAACTTAATCGGGCGCCCTAATAAAATAGCTAAGCCAACTGTTGCGAAATCATCGGGATAAGCGTGGACTTTAATCCCAAATGAACCACCAACATCTTTACAAATGACATGTACATCGGATTCAGCCAAACCAAATTGACGACAATATAAATCTTGCATCATATGCGGCGCTTGTTGCGAGTGATAAACCGTTAAGCGGTGATCGCCTGGGTTGTAATCGGCAATTTGACAACGAGGCTCAAGGGTTACACCAGTGTGGCGACCAAAACCAAAGGTAGCTTCAGCAATGACATCTGCAGCGGCAAATTGTGCGTCGACCTCACCCACATTTAAACTGCGGGTAAAACACAAGTTATCGCCTAGCTCAGGATGAATCAAGGGTGTTGCAGGATCTAAAGCTGTCAACATCGAGACCACAGCGGGTAACTCCTCCCACTCCACCTCAATCAGTTGTAAAGCATCTTCGGCTTGCGCACGAGACTCTGCGACCACTGCTACTACGGGCTCGCCTTGCCAGCATGCGCGCTCAATCGCTAAAGCATGTTGTGGGGCCGACTTCATCCCTGCTAAATGACTTAAAGTGGCCACCCAAGGTTTGCAAATGGTCGCCATTTGCACGCCATCAACGACAGCTAAAACGCCAGGCAGATTGCGTGCTGCGGCAGAATGGATTTGAATAATGCGCATATGTGCTACTGGTGAACGCCAATACACCACATGACCCATGCGCGGAAACTGTAGATCATCAACATAGGTGCCTTGGCCTTCTAATAAGCGTTTGGCACTATGGCGTGGTTCACTCTCGCCAATGTAGCGTTGGTCGGCAGTAACAGGATCGAGTACTAATCCCGCCAGATCATTCGGTTTGTTCACGCTGCGCCTCCAGTATATCCATAATGGCATCCACAATCGAATGGTAGCCAGTACAACGACAGTAATTACCAGAAATCCATTCGCGCACTTCGGCGCGGGTTGCTTGTGGTTGCTGTTCAATCAATTCCGCTGCCGCCAGCAACATGCCAGACGAGCAAAACCCGCATTGCATGGCATTGCGCCGCATAAAAGCGTCTTGTAGTTCAGTTAATGCGCCTTGTGCAGTTAAGCCCTCTACGGTATCCACCACTTTGCCATTGGCTTGCACTGCTAAATACAAGCAACCACGCACAATTTGGCCGTTGACCCGAACCGTACATGCGCCACAGGCACCTTGCTCGCAACCCAAATGGGGGCCCTTTAAGCCCAAATCTTCCCTTAAGAAATCAACCAAATGACGGCGTGGTTCAATTTCAGCCTGGACCCTATTTCCATTCACTATCATTTCAATCGGAATTTTTGGATTCATTCTTCTTTTCCTTAATTAGCTCAAGTGCAAGCTGCTCATCTTTACTCAGCTAACATTTTTTTTAAAGCCCGCTCAAGTAGCACACCGACTAAATGACTTTTGGCTGCGGCGCTATTGGTAATATCTTCCATGGTTTCAATCTCCGCACGCGCTGCTGCAACTGCTGCTGCAATTAATTCGGCGTTCACCGCTTGGTCATTAACTAGGCTTTGCGCTTGCACCGCAGCTACCGGCGTTGTCGCTACGGAGAAAAAAACAAAATGGCAGTCGCTAAAAACTTGGCCTGTTTTTTTTGCTACCGCAGCTAAGCCTGCCACAGCATAATCGCCATGCCGTCGCGCTAATTCTTGAAAAGAGAAAACCTGTTTCGCATTTGCCAGCGGAATTTCAGTGCCCATTAAGATTTCATCAGGCGCCAAGGCGGTGGTATATAAATCGACAAAAAAATCGCTTGCTAGAATGCGGCGCTCGCCCTGCAGGCCTCGCACTACCATGGTTGCATTCACGGCAATACTGCAAGCAGGCCACTCGGCTGCTGGATCACCATACACTAATGAGCCGCCCCAAGTACCTAAATTACGAATAGCCCGATGGGCAATATGCGGAGCTGCTGCGCATAAAATCGGCGCATATTTTTTTACTAGGGCGGCGTTTTCAATTTCAGTATGCGTAACTAAAGCGCCAACCCACAAATGCTCGCCAATTATTTCAATGCCTTTTAGTTCAGTCAGTTCTGTAATGTCAATCAATAACTGGGGCTCTGATAAGCGCATATTCAAGGTAGCCAATAATGTTTGGCCACCAGCCATTAAACGGGCATCATCACCATGCTCGCTCATTAAGGCCAATACCTCGGGAACAGATTGCGCCTTAATATAATCAAACGCTGCTGCTTTCACGCTACGCCCCCATCGGTAATTTCATTAGCAAGGGGATTTAATTCTTTAGCAAAAGCTTGAAAAAAATCATCTGCAATTTTTTTTGCTGAAGCACTAATTAAGCGCCCGCCAATTTGCCCTAACTTACCGCCAATTGAGGCCTCGGTAGTAAAGCTCACTAAGGTACCTCCTTCAGCATTACTTAATTCAACGCGCGAGCGTCCTTTGGCAAAGCCAGCGGCTCCACCCGAGCCTTCAAAAGCCAGTGCACACGATTTTTCTTCAACTACTTCAGAAAGCAACAGCTTGCCAGCGAACCGAGCACGCACGGGGCCAATCTTAAACATCACCTTAGCGTGAACTTCTTCAGGCGAAATTCGCTCAATGGATTCACAACCCGGAATTGCCTTTCCCAGTACTGCAATGTCATTTAAGCCCCGCCAAACAACGGGCACAGAAGCAGCAATAAACTGCTCGCCATTGAGTTCCATTCAATCTCCTCGGGTTTATACGAATAGAGTCTTATCAACCAAGTGGTCAACAATGAACCATTATTGAACCTTTGGTCAATAAGACTAAATGAGGATAAACCCTTAAAGGCATGGAATTCATCACTAGCGGAGTTTTAGATAAGCCACCTGCCCTGCGGCGACGGATGAGCACGGTTGATCGTCATAAACAAATTATTGATGGGGCAATCCAATTTTTTGCTCGCTATGGGATGGATGGGCAATTACGTAACCTTACAGATGAACTGGGTATTACCCACACCCTTCTATATCATTACTTTCCCACCAAAGATGCACTGATTAAAAAAGTCTATCAAGAGGTTTTTGAGCGGCGTTGGAAAACCGAGTGGGAAGATCTACTAGATGATAAAACACAACTACCCGAGGCCAAGTTAAATGCCTTCTATCTCGATTACACCGCTAGTGTGCTCACTTACGACTTTGTGCGCATTCTCATTTATTCGGGCTTAAGCGACCACGCCATTAGTGATCGCTTTTTCGAATCCTTACGCTCGCGCTTAATTCCTCGCCTTATTCGTGAAACACGAAAATATTGCCACCGTAATACCCGCGCTAAACCAAGTAACCGTGAACTCGAGCTGCTAATGGGCTTGCACGGCGGTATTTTTTACATTGGTATTCGGCGGTGGATCTATGGCCAGGCGATTTACAGCCCCACGTCGCCACAGACCGATGAAGCAATTATTAAGGATCGAATTTATTCCTATCTTTTGTCTGCCCAAAATCTATTTACATCTTCAGCGAGGTCATGATGGCGCAATTAATTTTGAATCATTTCTCTATTCGTAGTTTAGAAATTGAAAAAACGGTGGCTTTTTATTCCCAAGTTTTAGATTTAAAAAAAGGCCCGCGCCCTGATTTTCCTTTTCCCGGTGTGTGGCTATATAGCGGTGCAGATAATGATTACAACAATGCAGTTCTGCACCTTATCGCGATCGATAAAAATGATCCAGAGGGCTTAAAAAAATATTTAGGTGAGCGTGACTTTACCTCTTTACAAGGCTCAGGGGCCATTGATCATATTGCTTTTTTAGCTGCTGGCTTAGGCGCTATGCTGAAAAAATTAAAAACCCTGGCAGTACCCTATCGCGAACGAACTGTGCCTGTCTTAAAGTTGCACCAAATTTTTCTTGATGACCCTAATGGTATTGTCATTGAACTGAATTATCCAGCTGCTGAAAAAACCGCTTTAGATGCGCAAGGCTAACCCATCAATGGCAAAAATAATCGTCGCAGGCGGCTCTCTAGGCGGTCTGTTTGTCGCCAATATGCTACTTCGCCAAGGTCATGATGTAGTTATTTTAGAAAAGGCCTTAGGCTCGCTAGATGGACGTGGCGCGGGGATTGTTACCCATGATGCGCTGGCAGAAGCACTCATCATTGCAGGCGTGCCAGTGAATGAATCACTCGGCGTTCAGGTTAATAAAAGGGTGACTTTAGCCGAAGATGGGCACTGTCTCGACGAGATGCTCTTACCGCAAGTCTTAACTTCGTGGAGTAGGCTTTACCACCTACTGAAAAATCAATTTCCACCTGAGCGATATTTACAAGGCAAAACAATAATTTGCCTGAGTCAAACCGCTAGTGCTGTAAAAATTACTTGTGAAGATAAAAGTGAATACCAGGCTGAACTCTTAATTGCTTCTGATGGAATTCGCTCGGGAGTGCGGGCCCAACTTGCACCCATGGTGCAGCCCGAATATGCTGGTTACATTGCTTGGCGCGGGGTTTGCGATGAAAGCGTGTTATCAAATTACACCCGTACAAGTCTTTTCAATTACTTCGGATTTTGCTTACCGAGTGGCGAGCAAATGCTCGGTTATCCAGTAGCAGGATCAGGTAACGACACGCGTGCTGGTAAGCGCCGTTATAACTTTGTCTGGTATCGACCCGCTGACTCGACTAGTGAGCTTACTGAATTACTCACCGATACTGATGGCATAACCTATCCCTTGGGCATTCCTCCGGCTAAAGTTGCCTGGCGCCACATAGCGCATATGCGGGAAACCGCGCGGGCGATTTTGGCACCACAATTTGCCGAAGTAACCGAAAAAACCCCGCAACCTTTTTTGCAAGCTATTTATGACGTCTATTCGCAGCAAATTGCTTTTAATCGCGTTGCCTTGATGGGTGATGCGGCCTTTGTTGGTCGCCCACATGTCGGTATGGGGGTTACCAAAGCCGGGGATGAAGCGCGTGTCATCACCAGCTGTATTGCCAGCTTTGGGGCAACCCCGCAAGCCTTGCTGGCCTATGAAAATTCCCGCCTTACACTGGGCCAACAAGTAGTAAAGCGGGCGCAGTACCTTGGGCGGTATATGCAGTCTCAAGGCAAGCAAGGAAATTCAGCAGAACTATCAGCTACTGCCGTAAAACGCAATGCTATTACAGTGATGTCTGAAACCGCAGTTGATATTAGTCAATTATTAGCAGCAGGTAAGGCTGTACCACAAGAATTCCAGCATTCAGTTAAGATTTAAAAAATAGTTATTCATTTCAATATAAAACGTTTTTATGAAGGAGACACCATGAGCCGCAAACCAAGCACAAATCCCCAGCGTCGCAAATTGCTAATCGGTGGCGCAGCTGTTGCCTCGACACCATTTTGGTTCAATATTGCCAAAGCACAGGCAGCGCCAATTAAGATTGGTTTTCCAACCCCCTTAACCGGACCCTTTTCTGCAGAAGCGCAAGATCAAGCTCGAGCTGCCGAGTTAGCGATTAAAGAATTTAATGAGGCTGGCGGCTTTAATGGTCGCAAAGCGGAATTACTGGTTCGCGATGACAAATTAAATCCTGGTGAAGCTGCTACTCGCACTCTTGAGTTAATTGAAAAAGATAAAGTCGATTATGTGGTGGGCTCCTTATCTGCCGCTACTCAGCTCTCAATTAATGCAGTTTGTAAAGAGCGTAAAGTCATTTTTAACTCGATTAGTCAGTCTGATGCAATTAATGAAGTAAAAGATTGGAGCATCTATACCTTTCATGAGGCATTAAATCCCACCATGACTGCAGGCGCTGTAGCCCGCTATGCGATTCCCCGCTTTGGTAAAAAAATTGTTTTTCTCACTGCTGACTATGCCTATGGTCACGAAATGGTGCGTGCTTTTGAACGGGCGGGTAAAAAGATGGGGGCAACTACCTTGGCTGATATTCGTCACCCCCTTGGCGCAGCAGATTACTCCGCTTTCTTACCACGGATTAAAGCCTTAAATCCTGATATTTTGGTGTTATGTAACTTTGGTCGTGATCTAGTTAACTCCGCTAAGCAATGCACCGACTTTGGTCTAAAGAACAGTATGAAAATTGTTACCCCAGTGCTGCTCTACACGGCGCGGCAAGCAGGAGGCCCAGAGGCCTTTGAAGGCATCATGGGCGGCACTTCTTATTACTGGGGTCTGGAAGATCGTATTCCCAGTGCCAAGATATTTAATGATCGTTTTCGTAAAGCCTATGGTGGAGCAGTTCCTTCCGACTATGGCGCTCTAGGATATTCAGGAATTCGTAGTATCTTACAAGCCATTAAAAATGCGAAGTCTACCGATACCGCAAAAGTGATTACAGCGCTTGAACAATTAAAATATGATTGGTACAAAGGACCAGAGTATTACCGCAAGTGCGATCATCAGGCAGTACAGTCGGTCATTCTAATCGACTCAAAATCAAAAAATATGAAAGATAAGTACGACGTCTTTAATATTTTGCAGATTGATCCAGTCTCGGAAGAGAATATGCGTAGCTGTGCTGAGCTAGGATTTAAAGCCTAAGTACAAAACTGCAGCCAATGAAAGGCCGATACCCTCAAAGCTTGAATTGGGTATCGGTTTTTTAATGTCAAACGTCATGACTGGATTAACCCTCGACCTACTCTGCATGCAATTGTTGACGGGGATTGCCTTGGGTAGTATTTATGCTTTGCTTGCGCTTGGTCTGTGCTTAATTTTTGGCATGCTAACCGTCGTGAATTTTGCTCACGGTGCTTTTTTTATGGTCGGTGCATTTTTAGGGGTTTATTTTTTGGGCCTTACAGGCAGCTTTTGGTTTAGTTTGCTGGTAGTCCCACTTATTACTGGTGTAATGGGCTTAATCACCGAGCGCTTTTTGGTGCGCCCCATGTATGGTCGTGGCATTGATTACCCTCTGCTACTCACCTTTGGTCTCTCGTATGTCTTAATTGAATTGACTCGGATTATTTTTGGTATTGAGGGTATGCCGTCAATTACCCCCGAGGGCCTTAGCGGCTCAGTAAATGTGGGCTTTGGTTACTTTCCCAAATACCGACTTTTTTTAATCTTGGCTACCGCAGTCATTATTTTATGCATCTGGTTATTTATTCAAAAAACCCGCTATGGCTTAATTATTAAAGCAGGTTCACGTGATCAAGAAATCCTTAAGGTATTGGGCGTTGATATTGCCACGGTTTGGTTGTTAGTATTTGCAGTTGGTACGGCTATTGCAGGCCTCTCGGGGATCTTAGCCTCACCCACTCGTTCGGTTAATCCTGAAATGGGTATTCCTATTTTGGCCGAGTCTTTTGTGGTGACAGTTGTAGGTGGTATGGGTTCACCCGTTGGCGCCGTGGTTGCCGGCTTACTAGTGGGCATTGTGTACAGTATGACTTCACTATTTGCGCCCGATTTGGCCGAACTTTCCATTTTTGTCTTGATGGCAGTAGTGCTAATTATTCGCCCACAAGGTCTGTTCGGTAAAGCCGGATTAATGGGTTAAATCAAATTCACCATGCCATCAACCCAAACTAATCTCGCGAAAATAACTCAAGCTATTGCTCGTCATCGCGTAATTTCAGTCGCTATTGCCTTATTGATTCTACCCTTCGTTATGCCCTATGAAGCACTGGCAATCAATATTTTGGTATTTGGTTTATTTGCTATGGGCTTTAATTTATTGTTTGGCTATATGGGCCTACTGTCTTTTGGCCATGGTGCATTTTTAGGTATGGGCGGTTACCTTACCGGTATTAGCATGGTTCATTTCTCATTACCATGGGGTTTGGCAATTGTTATTGGAGTGCTTGGGGCTGCGCTTGGTGGCTTGGTGATGGGCTTTTTAGCGATCCGCACGCGCGGCATTTATTTTTCAATGGTCACGCTTGCCTTGGGTCAAATTATTTATTATATTTTTTATAAGGCTGAAAGCCTGACGGGCGGCGAAAATGGTTTACGGGGTGTAAAAGTAGATTCATTTTCTTTCTTCGGTTTCACTGTAGATCTGCTTAATCCAATCACTAAATACTATTTTATTTTTATTTTTGTACTGGCGGCTATTTGGTTTGTATCGCGTATTTTAAATTCACCACTAGGCGCAGTCATGGAGGCGATTCGCGAAAATGAAAAACGGGCTGCTGCTTGCGGCTTTAATGTTGCGCGTACCAAGCTACTAGTCTTTATTTTATCTGCGGGAATTTGTGGTTTAGCCGGGTCATTGCGAGCCTTGCATCTGTCGATTGTACCAATCGACTCCTTACATTATTTGCAATCGGGCCAAGCGGTGATGATGAGTATTTTAGGGGGGATGGGTACCTTCTTTGGGCCCTTTATTGGCGCAGCAGTCATGCTCTACCTTGAGGACGTTATCACTAATTTCACCACGCATTGGATGTTAGTTGTTGGTCTTATCTTTATGTTTTTTGTACTCTTTTTTCCGCAAGGAATTTGGGGCAGCATTTTGCATAAATTACCGCTTTCAAAAAATTCAAAATGAGTCTCTCGCCAACTCCCCCTATTCTTGAGGCGCGCAACCTCACCATGTACTTTGGTAAGTTTCGGGCACTTAATGATGTTTCAGCGAGTTTTGCAGCGGGCTCATTAACGGCGATTATTGGCCCTAATGGCGCTGGTAAAAGTACTTTTTTTAATCTTCTCAGCGGCGCATTTCCTCCGTCTAGCGGCGAGATCATCTTTAATGGCGTTAATCTCACTGGGCAACCGCAATATGAGTTTCCGCGCCAAGGAATTTCGAAAAGCTTTCAAATTACTAATGTTTTTAAAAAACTTAGCGTGCACGAAAATGTGCGGGTTGCCGCCCAAATGGAGGTGTCTCGTTTTAATTTCTTGAAAAATGCACAGAGCTATCCCGACCCCATCATCATCGCGAATGAATTACTGCAACGCGTGAATTTAGAAAAATTACGCGATCGGAAAGCTGGTGATTTAGCCCATGGCCAACAACGTGCCCTGGAAATAGCCATGGCCCTAGCCTGTAACCCCAGCTTATTATTATTAGATGAGCCTACTGCAGGCATGTCACCTGAAGAAACACTAGTAATGATGGATTTAATTCGTACCCTCGCTACTGAGCGTACCGTCATTTTAGTTGAGCACAAAATGAAGTTAATTATGGGTCTTTGCCAACGTATTATTGTTTTACACCATGGTGAATTTTTGGCTGAAGGCAGTCCTGATGAAATTCAGAGTAATGCTGAAGTTCGACGTGTTTATTTAGGTCAGGGTTGATGATGTTAAAAGTTGAAAAGCTCAACGCCTGGTATGACCAAAGCCACGTCATTCAGGGCCTGAATTTAGAAATTCATCGCGGCGAAATTGTGACCCTTATGGGACGCAATGGCGCTGGAAAAACGACTACTCTGCGTACCTTAATGGGTTTAGTTGAAAAGCGCAGTGGCACTGCCCTATTTGATGGAAAATCGTTTCTCGAGCAACCCGCCCACCTGCGTTACCACCTTGGCTTAGCTTACGTTCCTGAAGATCGACGTATTGTGCCGGGCTTAACAGTAAAAGAAAATCTTGAGTTAGGTGTTATTGCCAAAAAATCGCGCGGCGATTTGCATGCCTTAGTTGATGAAATAGCAGAAACCTTCCCACGTTTAAAGGAGCGCCTGCATCAAGATGGTAGCTCACTCTCTGGGGGTGAACAACAAATGCTCGCTATCGCCCGAGCCATGATTGGTAAGCCAAAAATGATTTTGCTTGATGAGCCGTCTGAAGGCATCATGCCAGTTTTAGTCGATGAAATGTTTGAATTATTTGCTCGCATGCGCAGTCAAGGTATCACTATTTTATTGGTTGAGCAAAATGTACAACAAGCCCTGTCTATTTCTGATCGAGCCTATATTATTGATCAAGGCGAAATTGTATTTGAAGATACTGCGCAACGTTTACTTGATAATGATGACATTCAGCAAAAATATTGCGCTGTTTAGGTGGCTCTAAGCTTAATGCAAAACTGGTAAATGCAACCATTCGGCCAATTGATGCCAATACTGCATTGGGATTTCAGTTAATAACCAAGTCATCATTATAAAACGTAATAGTTTTCCAATTGCCATATAAATTAGGCAAGGTAGCCAAGCTAAGCGCATCCAGCCTGCAACCACACAGAGGGGGTCGCCAATGATGGGTACCCACGCCAATAATAATAATTTTGGCCCACTGCGTTCAAACCACTTGCCAATGCGGTAATGGGTTGGGCCCTTTAATGATTCATAAGCATTGCGGGCAATTAAACCCATCCACCAGTCGAACATACCACCTAAGGTATTGCCCAATGTCGCGACCCCAATCGCAGCCCAATACATATCGGGTCGCAAACTAATGTATCCAAATAAAATGGGCTCAGAGCCCAGCGGAATCAGAGTTGCCGAAGCAAAGGCGGTAATAAATAAAGTGCTTAAGCCCACGCTAGGTAACTGCGCCCATTGCAATAATTGCTGCAGTATTTCTGCCATTAAGCAATGACCCCAGCTGCACGTAAGGAGATAATTTGTGCCGCAGTTAAACCTGCTGCTAATAACACCGCATCGGTGTGCTCGCCAAGGGTTGGTGCACGTTGACGAATTGCACCAGGGTTATGAGATAGCTTCGGGAAGATGGCTGGCATCGCTACCGACAAACCGTCGGCAGACTTTACTGTAGCAATTGCCCCACGGGCAGCATAATGCGGGTCGGTAGCAATATCCTGCGCGGTATAAATCCGCCCTGCGGGCACTGCGGCATGTAATAAGCGCTCTAACAAGTCCTCTAACTGAAATTGGCAGGTCCACTCGCCAATCGCGGTATCAATCTCAACTGCTCTTTTAGCGCGCCCATCGTTGCGAGCCAAGGCTGGGTCTTCAGCCAAATCAGCGCGGCCAATTAAATTCATTAAACGCTTAAAAATCGAATCACCATTGCCTGCTATCAAAATATATTGGCCATCGGCGCAAGGATAGGCGTTCGAGGGCGCAATGCCAGGTAGGGCACCCCCTGCCGGTTGCCGAATAGTGCCAAATACCGAATATTCAGGTAACAAACTTTCAGTTAAGTTGAAAACCGCTTCGTACAGGGCAACATCAATCATTTGCCCTTCACCACCACGCGCATCGCGCTCATACAGGGCCAATAAAACACCTAATGCTCCATGCAGGCCTGCAATCGTATCGCCCAAAGAAATGCCAGCGCGTACAGGTACACCCTCAGGCTCACCAGTGATATAACGCAGTCCAGCCATGGCCTCGCCAATTGCTGCAAAGCCAGGTTCATCGCGCCGAGGTCCATCTTGACCAAAGCCAGAAATGCGCAACATAATTAAGCGCGGATTAAGGCGATGTAAATCGTCCCAACCTAAGCCCCATTTTTCCAGGGTACCGGGGCGAAAATTTTCAACTAAGATATCAGCCTCTACAGCTAAACTGCGGGCAATTGCTTGCCCCTCAGGAACGCGTAAATCAAGACAGACCGATTCTTTATTGCGCGACTGCGCTTGCCACCAAACAGAAGTTCCTTCATGCAACATGCGCCATTTACGCAAAGGATCGCCCTCGCCGGGAGCCTCAACTTTGATGATCTCAGCGCCAAAATCAGCTAAAGTTTTGGCAGCAAAAGGGCCAGCAATTAATTGCCCTAACTCCAACACCTTAATCCCTGCAAGAATTTGCCGCATTGCCTACCCCCTGATTGATGACTACTCCATAAGCAATTCGATTATGCTAGAGGCATCAAAAGATCAATCCGTCTATTTTAATTGCGTCTCAAACTAAACGTCTTAAACCATGAACCCCACTATTCCCCAGCCCGACCAATATCAAGCTATACGTGAAGCCCTCAGGGCAATTTGTGGGCAATTTGATTCGGCTTATTGGCAGGCGATTGATCATCAGCGCGCCTATCCAGAGGCCTTCGTCAAAACCCTGACTGAAGCAGGCTGGCTATCCGCCCTCATTCCTGAGGAATATGGTGGCTCTGGTCTAGGCTTGGCAGAAGCATCGGTCATTATGGAAGAGATTAATTTTTCTGGGGGCAATGCTGGATCCTGCCATGGACAAATGTACAACATGGGAACCTTACTGAGGCATGGCTCAGAAGCACAAAAACAGCTTTACTTACCCAAAATTGCCGCCGGCGAATGGCGCTTGCAAAGTATGGCAGTTACTGAACCGAGTACTGGCACCGATACGACAAAACTAAAAACCATGGCAGTGAAAAAAGGGGATCAGTATTTTATTCATGGTCAAAAGGTCTGGATTTCGCGCATTCAACATTCCGACTTAATGATTTTATTAGCGCGAACCACCCCCTTAGCAGAAGTAAAAAAGAAATCGGAGGGCATGTCCATTTTTATTGTGAACTTGGCCAATGCAATCGGTCAGGGCATGGAAGTGCGCCCAATTAATAACATGGTCAATCATGAAACTAATGAAGTATTTTTTGACAACCTCGCAATTCCTGCGGAAAATTTAATTGGCACTGAAGGGCAAGGCTTTAAATATATTCTCGATGGGCTAAATGCAGAGCGCGCCTTAATTGCCGCTGAGTGCATCGGCGATGCGTACTGGTTTATTGACCGCGCACGTCGCTATGCCAATGAACGTATCGTCTTTGATCGCCCCATTGGTAAAAATCAGGGCATTCAATTTCCTCTCGCTGAAAGTTATATTGAAACTGAAGCCGCCAATTTAATGCGCTTCAAAGCCTGTAACCTATTTGACGCTAGCGCTGCATGTGGTGCCGAAGCGAATATGGCGAAATATTTAGCCGCAAAAGCCTCATGGGAAGCAGCCAATATGTGTATACAAACCTTTGGCGGCTTTGGCTTCGCCAGTGAATACGATATTGAACGTAAATTTCGTGAAACCCGTCTGTATCAAGTAGCCCCCATTTCAACCAACTTAATTTACGCTTACATTGCTGAGCATGTTCTCGGTTTACCCCGCTCCTTCTAATGTCTTCCACTCAAGCCAAGCCCCAGCAAACCCAGGTGGCCCAACGACCCCTTGATGGCATCACGGTGATAGCCTTAGAGCATGTGATTGCAGCGCCCTTTTGTACTCGCCAGTTGGCCGACTTAGGGGCCCGCGTCATTAAGATTGAGCGCCCTGGTTTAGGCGACTTTGCACGTGCATACGACACCCGCGCTAAAGGCATGTCATCCCATTTTGTTTGGGTTAATCGTTCCAAAGAAAGCTTAACGCTTGATTTAAAACAAGCGGCTGCCTTAGAAATTTTGCATAAGCTACTACAAACGGCTGACATCTTCGTACAAAACTTAGCGCCTGGGGCCGCTAGCCGTATGGGCCTGAGTGCCGATCATTTGCAAAAAGTCAATCCACGCTTAATTTATTGCGATGTTTCTGGTTATGGCAATGACGGCCCCTATCGCGATAAGAAAGCCTACGACCTATTAATTCAAAGCGAAGCTGGGTTTTTATCGGTTACCGGTACACCAGATGAACCCAGTAAGGCGGGAAACTCGATTGGTGATATTGCTGCAGGTATGTATGCCTACTCAAATATATTGGCTGCGCTGCTACTTCGTGAGAAAACGGGTCTTGGCTCTTGTATTGATATTTCGATGCTGGAATGTTTAAGTGAATGGATGAGTTTCCCGCTGTATTACGCGATGGATAATACGGATCCTCCTTCACGCAATGGTGCCTCGCATGCCACTATATATCCGTATGGACCTTTTCTGGCGGGGGATGGTAAGACGGTGATGTTAGGCCTACAAAATGAGCGGGAATGGTTGCAATTTTGCCGTCAGGTTCTTCTGAATGAAGCACTAGCAATTGATCCTCGCTTTAATAGTAATGCCCTGCGTAATGAGAATCGTGCCGCCCTTAAGCAAATTATTTTAGATACCTTTCGCCCGCTTAATAGCCAACAAGTCATTGCTAGGCTTGATCAGGCTCAAATAGCCAATGCGCAATTGAATGATATGGCTGGCTTGTGGCAACACCAACAACTAGCCGCTCGGCAACGCTGGGTCGAAGTAGAAAGTGCGAGCGGTACGATGCCAGCGCTCATTCCCCCCGGTATTAATGATGCCTATGAATACCGCATGGGTCCCATACCCAGTGTAGGAGAACATACCACCGCTATCTTAGAAGAATTAGGCTTGTCGGAGAATGAAATTAGTACACTACGCCAAGCAGGCACAATTTAATTTTTAAACCTCACTCTGCTTAGAGTAGCGGTGAAATTAAATATGCTGCATTTTCTTTCAGCCTTTGTAGGCGACTGCGTTTAGCCCAAGCCACTGGATCAACAAAACTCGATTTTTGAATATACGTTTGCAAGAGGGCATTAAGGCGCTGACAAAATTCAGTGTTATATACCAGTAAACTAATTTCAAAATTAAGATGCAGACTACGCATATCAAAATTAACCGAGCCAAACATGGCTATGCGCCGATCGATGAGTAAACTCTTGGTATGTAACAAGCCGCCATTAAATTCAGCAATGCGCACTCCCGCCGCCATTAACTCTTCATAATAACTACGACTACTAAGTGCCACTAATTTGGAATCATTCTTCCTAGGCACAATTAAAGTGACATCAACGCCACGATGGGCTGAAGCCATTAAAGCCTGCATTAAGCCATCATCCGCACCAAAATAAGGAGTGGTAATGATTAAACTTTCGCGCGCATCAATTAAGGCCGAGAGGATGAATTGATACAAAATATCATCGCGCGCAATCGGTCCCGTCGATAATTTTTGCGCCAAAATAGTGCCTGGCAAAATCTGCTGTTGAAATGACCGGGGATAAAATTGCGTCACTCGAGGGTTACAAACACTCCAATCTATTTGGAAAGTAGTTTCAAATTCAGAAACAACGGGGCCCTGTACCCGTAACATCGCATCAACCCATTCCCCTACGTTCGCATCTTGTTTAAAAGTGCGTGGATCAACTAGATTCATACTTCCTGTCCAAACAATGACTTCATCGATCACAAAAATTTTACGATGCAAACGTAAGTCAACTCGTCGAAATTGAAAGTTGCCAAAATGAATTGGTAAAGCGGCAATTAATTCGACTCCCGCATCCCTTAAGCGCTCAGGCCAAGCTGAATTAAGCCAATCTTTGCTCCCCAATGAATCCAGTAGCACCTTACAATCGATCCCCCGTTTTGCAGCCCTAATCAGTGCTTCAGCTACCTTATCGGCATCACCGCCAATGGCCCATATATAAAACTCTAAGTGCAAAGATTTTTTTGCCGCTTCAATATCAGCAATAAAGTGAGACAAAATAGTTAGCGAATCAGTCAATAAATCAATTCGGTTACCTGCAACGACAGGGGAGCCAAAGTGGGATGCGGCCAAACGACTGATAGCTTTTTCCTCAAAAGGTAATTGATCTTGGTCAGCCTGATAAAAACTAAATGCGGCATTTAATTGCTGCTGGAGTGCATCTTTAAGGTTCTCGGCCTTGTCCATTAAGGCGCGCCCAATCGATTTACCACCGATCAGGAAATAGGCAATTAAACCCAAGAAAGGAAAAATAAGCACCACGCCAAGCCAAGCTAAAGCGACGCTAACAGTGCGTCGCACCCAAATTAAATGCAGCCCAATACAGGCAACTGCAATAAAATGTAAGGTGGTAAAAAAAAGAAAGTAATCGCCTAAAAGAAAGGTATCACCATATATATTCTGTAGCAGTTGATAAAAATAAATCATGTCAATTCCAATTCAGTCGTAATCCCTAAATGGTCCGATAATTTTTCCCAATCGTGCAACAAGGCCGCCGAATGAATTTTCAGCCCACGAACATAAATTCGATCCATCGGTAAAATGGGTTTTATGCTTGGAAAGGTTTTTGCTGGAACTCCAGTTAACTCCTCAAATACTTCGCTAAAGCCCGCGGCGCGCATTGGCTCACTTAGACGGTTACGCCAATCGTTGAAATCACCAGCCACGATAGTTGGCCCGCCGGCAGTTAATTGCTTAATATGCGCAATAATTTCAACTAATTGACGCTCGCGTCCACTTTGAAATAAAGCTAAGTGAACGCAAAAACAATGAATTACTGGGCCATTTTCAGTAAGTTGAATTTGGCTATGTAGTAAGCCCCGCCGCTCGAAACGATATGCAGAGATATCGTAATTAAGGCCTTTTTGTAAAGCATGTTGCGAGAAAATAGCATTGCCATGGTGCCCGTGCTGATATTCAACATTTTTCCCATAATGCCAATGGCGCCAAAACCCAGCTGATAAATAATGGGTTAATTCATTATGTGGCCACCATCCATACCGTTTTGCTCTACCACGATGCTCTTGTTGTAATTCTTGGAGAAAAATGAGGTCAGCATGTTGGTGACGCATTTTTTGGCGCAAGCCATAAATCGTTGGGTGCAGATGCAAGGCCGAGAGCCCCTTATGCATATTCATGGTAATCACCCGCAGGCGCTGACCCTTCAAGTCGGCCCCACTGCATTTTGGCGACGGATGCGTGCCGCATAAATTTCACTGGCAACTAAATCTTCGCATTGCAAGCATTTATTACAAATCGAGGCCTGCTCGCGCAGCTCCTCAATCGAGGCAATCGGATGCGCATCGAGGTATTCGCGTAAATCTTCATCCCATACCCCATTGCAAAGACAGATGACTTCAGCCATGTTGAAATTAATATTCCCAATATTTGAATGCCCCATTTTGCCACTGCTTCTATTAATTGCGATGGCCAAGGGAGGCGTCTATAAATAAGATGAAAGCTAACTTGCTAGAATCAATACCTGAGCGTTTCTTGCGTAACTTACCATTTGGATCCTTTAGCCCTTATCCCACTTCATGCTTTCAGCCATTAACGATGCCCTACTTCTTCTCGGCCAGCCCAATAGCGGCATTCTGGGTATTGTGCTGGTCTCTTTGCAGGTGAGCCTCAGTGCACTCTTCCTTGGTTGCATAGTGGGCCTACCTATAGGCGCCCTGCTTGCAACGGAATCATTTACAGGGCGGCGTTTTTTGATCGTCGTCTTAAATAGCTTGATGGGCGTGCCCACTGTTGTTGTTGGAGTGGTAGTTTATTTGCTCTTATCGCGAACTGGGCCGATTGGTAATTGGGGTTGGTTGTTTACTGTCAAAGGCATGATTCTTGCACAATTTTGCTTAACGACACCTTTAATTGCCGCCTTAAGTCGTCAGCTTATTGAAGATGCCTGGAACTACCATCGAGAGTCGTTTTTATCCTTGCAACTAGCTTGGTTACCTCGCCTTAAATGGCTTATCTGGGATTGCCGTTTTTCCTTATCAATTGTTTTATTAGCCGGTTTAGCACGCGCCATTTCTGAAATTGGCGCAGTCATGATCGTTGGCGGTAACATCGATCACCATACCCGTACCATGACAACTGCGATTGCCCTCGAGACGAGTAAAGGTGATTTACCGCTAGCCCTAGCCTTGGGATTAATACTCATGTCTTTAGTAATTGGCGCCAATCTGATTACCTATCTGATTCGCCATAATGCGGAACAACGCTATGGATAAGCAGATGATTGCAATCCGTAAGCTGCAACTGGTTTTAGATAATAGAATTATTTTAGATATTCTCAGTGCTGATGTTCCCGCAACAGGAGTAGTCGCTTGTATTGGCGCAAATGGCGCTGGTAAAACCTCTTTATTAAAAGCTTTGCATGGCATTGTGCAGCCCCAACAAGGAAATATCACCATGCCATTACAACATCCCAGTGGCGCATTACGAAGCGCGCTGGTATTGCACCATACGCCAATGATTAAGGCGTCCGTACGGGCTAATTTAAATTTAGTGAGCGATTCGCCTTACCCTCCTGCTCCAGGTGCTGTAGATGTTATGTTGCGGGAAATTGGCTTGGCTCATTTAGCACTAGCCCCAGCCAAGAAGTTATCGGCTGGTGAGCGGCAAAAACTGTGTATTGGGCGAGCGCGCTTACTCAAACCACAATTAGTTTTACTTGATGAGCCCACAGCAAATTTAGATCCTAACGCCACCGAACAAGTTGAAGCATTAATTCGGACTCTCGCACAAGAAAACACCGGGGTGATTTTTTCTTCTCATCAGCTAGCCCAAGTGAAACGTTTAGCTAATTACATTATTTTTATGGATGCTGGCAGTATTGTTGAGTGTGGCACTCCGAAGGAATTCTTCAATAACCCCCAAACTACCGCCGCTAAACGTTTTTTACAATTTAGTGGCGGCTGATTGATTTAGCTTGAGCGCTTCAAGTATTTTGCACCACAATATTGGGGAACTTACTGCTCATATCTTTCGCCAATGTTCCCACCCGAATGGCAATTTGACGAGCCATATTTTTATAAATTGCGCTAATTGGCCCATCTGGATTAGCGATCACGGTTGGCATGCCAGCATCGGCGTCTTCACGAATAGATAGATTCAAAGGTAAGGCGCCGAGAAAATCGACCTTATAGTCACTGCACATTTTCTGCCCGCCGCCAGTACCAAAAACGTGTTCCTCATTGCCACACTTAGGGCAAATATAGGTACTCATATTTTCAATCACCCCAACAATGGGAATGCTGACTTTTTCAAACATCTTGAGACCCTTGCGCGCATCTAATAAGGCGATGTCTTGTGGGGTGGTAATAATGACCGCACCAGTAACTGGTACTTTCTGCGCTAGTGTGAGCTGAATGTCGCCAGTACCGGGTGGCATATCGACGATTAAATAATCGAGATCACGCCAACGCGTTTGATTTAACAATTGCTCAAGCGCAGAAGTGACCATCGGGCCACGCCAGACCATGGGATTATCTGCATCAATTAAAAAACCGATTGAACTAGCCTGAATTCCGTGCCCCATCATGGGCTCAATAGTGTTAGCCTCAAGTGATTCAGGGCGTCCTTGAATACCTAACAACATGGGCTGACTTGGGCCATATATATCAGCATCTAAAATCCCCACTTGAGCACCCTCGGCTGCTAATGCTAAAGCGAGATTGACTGCAGTAGTCGATTTTCCAACACCACCTTTACCACTGGCAATTGCAATAATATTTTTGACACCAGGCAATAATTTGACCCCTCGCTGTACAGCATGGGCGACAATATTACTGGCAATGGTGATGTTGACTTTAGTCACACCAGGTATTGCACTTACAGCACTCATCGCCAAGCCACGAATCAAATCAAACTGGCTTTTAGCTGGATAAGCCAAGACAATGTCAAAACTCACATCGCCTGCAGCAACCTGCAAATTACGAATGCATTTTCCGGCAAGCAAATCAATTTTTGTATTAGGGTCAATAACTTGCTTTAATGCCTCTTGAACTACTTCTACGGTAACAGCCAAAGGATTCTCCAGATAATCAATTAAAACAATAACAAGCTAAGGTAATACACGAGGGCTGCCATGATAGCAGTAGCAGGAATTGTAAATATCCAAGCCCATATAATATTGCTAGCGATCCCCCAGCGTACTGCACTAGCCCTTTGGGTAGACCCTACCCCTACAATAGCCCCAGCAATAGTATGGGTAGTAGAGACTGGTATGCCAAAGCTGCTAGCTAAAAATAAGGTGATTGCACCCCCTGTTTCAGCGCAAAACCCTCCTACTGGCTTTAATTTAGTTAGCTTTTGACCCATCGTGCGCACTATTCGCCATCCACCAAACATGGTGCCGAAAGCAATTGCAAAATAACACGTCAAGATAACCCAATATGGGGGCGCAGTGGCAGCAGCGTCGATATACCCTGTAATAATCAACATGAGCCAAATAATTCCAATGGTTTTTTGCGAGTCATTGCCGCCGTGCCCCAAACTATAAGCGCCAGCAGAAATAAGTTGTAAGCGTCTAAACCAACGATCAGTTCGCGAAGGCGTTTGGCCCCGGCAAAGCCAAAATACCACTAACATCATTAGGGAGCCAAATAAGAATCCAAGCAATGGTGAGATAACGATAAAGGCGACCGTTTTCAAAATACCACTCCAGACAAGTCCAGCAAACCCTGCTTTTGGTATAGTGGCGCCCACCAAACCACCAATCAAGGCATGCGAAGAACTCGAAGGTATTCCGTAATACCAAGTAATTACATTCCAAGTAATAGCCCCTACCAAAGCGCCAAAGATGACATGCAAATCAATCGTATTCGGGTCGACAATGCCCTTGCCAACGGTAGCGGCAACACTGAGATGAAAAATGGCAATCGCAAGAAAATTAAAAAAAGCGGCAAAGATAACTGCTTGATGTGGTTTTAAAACTCCAGTAGAAACAACCGTTGCAATTGAATTGGCTGCATCATGAAAACCATTCATGAAATCAAATAGGAGCGCTAATAACACCAGTAGCACTACAACCCAAAATGCAACTTCAAGCGCTAGCAAATTAATCTACCTTAAAAATACAACAATTAAGAGTTCTCAAGTACGATACCTTCAACCAAATTAGCTACGTCCTCGCATTTATCAGTAGCCTCTTCCAGCAACTCATAAATACGCTGTAGTTTAATTAGCTCGCGCACTTCTATTTCTTCACGAAATAATTTAGCAATCGAAGTAGAAAGCAGGCGATCAGCATCCGATTCAAGGCGATCGATTTCCTCGCAAGTTTTAAGCGTATCTTTCGCTACTTCAGGATCGGAAATGGATTTTAGACAAGCGATCACATTCTTCACTCGCCCACAACATTGCGTACAAATTTCAGCCATCTTTAACATTTCAGGGGTCATTTGCTTGACGTCATACAAATGCATTGCTTCGGTCGCATTCTGAATTAAATCAGCAACATCATCCATGGTATTAGTTAAAGAAAAAATCTGATCTCGATCAATCGGTGTAATAAAAGTTTTATGTAGCCGCCGATTCACTTCTTTGACCACAATATCGGCAGCATTCTCGGCGCTATCTACCTCCTGCGAATATTTCAAACGCAGAGTTTCATCGCTGTAATTCTTAATAAATTTTAGGAAGGCTTCAGAAGCTGCAAGAATATGGTTGGCATGCTCATTAAACAACTCAAAGAAATTGCCATCGTGGGGCATCAACTTACTAAAAAACATGAGTTTGGTTCCTTTGCATAAATGAGGCCATGAAGACAATCTGGGTGAGTCATTCTAAAGGAAGTTACTTTACCTTTAATAAAGCCAACGACAAGGTCCTAAGGCTTAGTACTCTTCCGTACTATCTCAATATCACCATAGAACGCTTTGACTTCGGAATGGGTATTGTCAGTATCCGTCAAGATGCCCACCCCAATCAAATTACCTGGGGCTTCGCCATAGGCAGCAAAATAATCCGCCGAAAGGTCGCGTTGATGTTTGCGCCATTCCCCAACCCCTTCCCAGCCCGAATCGACTACCACCATTTTGATGCGTGCTGAATTGGCATTAGGAATAATGCTATCGACTGCTCCTTTGCCTGCCCAGATATACATTAAGGTTGCATAAGGCATTTCTTGGCCACTAATTAAGTTAGCCATCTCAAATGCCAAACGATCTTTTAAGGGGAGTTTTGACTTGTTACCATCAAATGCAATTAAGATACGTAGCGGAGCGTCATCAGTTGTACGCTCGGCATTATCTGCAGTCGGAATCGAACCCCCGGCTTTCCACTCCCATTGCAACCAGGCATTTTTAGGCGACTGGGGCTTGAGCTTCACAGCTAAGCCAGATGCAGCTGACTGCGCATTAGCGCTTAAGACAGTGCGGCCTTGATAATTCTCTAAGCGATAAACAGTATTTTTCTTATAAGGTGCCAAACGATAAAACTGCCAACCTTTAGGCAGCCCAGTTTGTCCGCTTTGGACTGAAAATTTCATTACTGAATCTTGGGGATCTACCCGATCAGCGCTCGAAACTCCGCCGGCCTGACCATCTGCAGAGACCAAAATGGGCCCGCTGCAGGCAGCCAGTTGAAGCGCTACTGCAACGATGACTAGGCGGCTAAAAAGAGGACTTAACTTCATCAATTGGAATTGTCCCAGAGATTCTGCGCAGACCAGTCTAAAATCACCTTTTCATCATTTTTATTCACCCCTTTAAAGACTCGATCATGACAAACACCTCAGTAAAAAGCGCCAACCCTGCGCAATGCAAAATTGGTTTTATTGGTACCGGCATTATGGGCAACAGTATGGCCGGTCATTTGCTCGCTGGTGGATATCCAGTACAGGTCTTTAACCGCACGAAGGAAAAAGCTGCTGGCCTCATTGCGCGCGGCGCCATTTGGGCCAACTCGCTGGCGGAACTAGCTGCGCAAGCAGATGTGATTATTACTATTATTGGCTATCCCCGCGATGTCGAAGAGACCTATTTGGGCCCGCAGGGCATTTTGGCTAATGCAAAGAATGGCGCCATAGCCATCGACATGACCACTTCCAGCCCTGCTTTAGCGGTACAAATTGCTGCCGCAGGATCTAAAAAAGGGGTTGCCTGCCTCGATGCGCCAGTGTCAGGTGGCGATGTGGGTGCCCGTGATGCCAAACTCTCCATCATGGTTGGCGGAGATGCTACAGCCTTTGACCAAGTACTCCCCCTCTTTCAACTGATGGGCAACAATATTGCGCTCTTAGGGCCTGCTGGTTCTGGACAAAATACTAAACTTTGTAACCAAATTGTGATTGCCTCAACCATTATGGGAGTGTGCGAAGGCCTTTCGTTCGCCAAAAAAGCCGGTCTCGATCCTTTGGCTGTACTCAAAGTGATTGGCAGCGGAGCTGCTAGTAGCACCCAATTAAATATGTTGGGGCCAAAAATGGTACAAGGAGACTTTGCCCCCGGCTTCATGATTGAACATTTAGTGAAAGACCTAGGGATATCGATTACCGAGTCAGAGCAAATGGGTCTCAATTTACCGGGCTTAAAACAAGCCAAAAAACTCTACGATCTTTTAATGACCAAAGAACTGGGTCGTTCCGGCACACAAGCCCTTTTTAAGGTGTACTTGGAAAACTTAGCCTAAACAGGCTGCTTCAACAGCTCGCATGACAACTTTCTTGCGCTCGTCAGTACTACTGCGCTGGGTTTTAGGCTGCGTGCTTGGTGCGGCATTAATTCATTTGGCACTGGGCTTTGCCGTTGAATTTTCAGTCGACGAAGCGCACTATGCCTTATATGCCAAACACCTGGCTTGGAGTTATTTTGATCACCCTCCTTTAGTTGGCTGGATTCAATGGCCTTTAGTTGCCAATGACTTCAGTGAGGGTGTGATCCGCTTCATACCTGAACTGCTGTGGCTCATTTCATGTGTATTGGTGTATTACATCACTAACGATTTAATACTGTATCTACAAACCAAAACTCGCAACTCGCTAGCCCAGCAATTACCCTCAAAACAAATGGCTAGTGTTGCTGCTGTGCTTGCCATTGTCTTAGCGCCATTGCCACACGTTTTAGCAATTGGCCTCTTACCCGATTCGCTTTTAACCCCGTTAGTATTAACTTTATTATGGCTGGCCATTTGCTGGCTGCAACAAGCGCAGCAGTTTTACGTTTGGCAATGGGTGGTCTTGGGTGTAGTCCTAGGCTTAGCCGGTTTAAGTAAATATACTGCCATTTTTAGTGCACTTGCGCTTGTGCTGGTTTTTTTAGTATCTCCACGTAAGAACTGGCTCAATCAGTCTGGTTTTTGGCTAGCGTGTTTCATTGCACTCGTTGCGATCAGTCCGATTATTTTCTGGAATTGGGCCCATGCGTGGATTTCCTTTCAATACCAAATCAATCATGGCGGCGGCGGTACTTGGTCTTGGTTGGGTATAGCGCGATTTTTTGGACTGCAATTGTTAGCCTATGGAGTCTTACTGCCAATCGGCGGCGGTATTTTTATCCGCTACTTTCTGAAGCTTGATAAACCGCAACTACTCGCTTTGTTAAGCTTCTTTTTCTTGCCATTTATTCTTTTTGCAATTCTCTCTGCTGGCGGTGGTCTACCTCATTGGACAAGCCCCGCTTGGTTTTGTTTAGCGCCTTTTGCTGGTATTGGCCTAGCTGGGCTGTGGCAAAAATCATATCGTTGGTTGCTCAGCATTTGCGCAGGAACGCAATTATTGCTTTGCTTATTAGGCTTCACCTTAGTATTTATCGGTGGCATCAGTTTTAGGGGGCAACCAAATAATCCCATCGCTGATCTGTATGGCTGGAATTTAGCAGGAGCCCGAGCTGCGCAACTAGTACAAGAGAAACAAGCTGCTGGAACTGCAGTACAAAATTGGACTCTGGCTAGTCGCTTAGCTTGGTATAGCGAGCCTTTACCGGTTTTTGTCATCGACCAGCGTCAAGATCAATTTGATCTCTGGTTTGGCCCTTTACCAGAAAATGCCAACGTTATCTTGGTGAACTGGTCAGGCCTACCGTTTGCCGCGCCAGTGAATACAAGCGATCCGCGGGGTTATTTTAGTACTTGCGAAACCATCGAGAGCCTTACTATTAACCGCTTTAACCAAGCTTTATCCCGCTTTGACTTCAGCTTTTGTCAGGGCTGGCACCCCAAAGCATTATCCTTACGCCTATGAGCAAAAATAGGCCCTTAGACGCCGCCCCTCAACCTGGCTGGAAAACCATTCTCAAGCGCAGTTGGCCCACTATTCGTATTTTGTTGTCGATTGCCCTGTTATGGAAAGCCACCAGTGGCATCGACTGGCATGCACTTTTTACGACTGAATTAAAAATGCAACCCATGTGGTTTATTGGGGCGGTTTTGGCTATTTTCTCGGCGTTTACTTGTGGCGGTATTCGTTGGGCCCTCTTGATGCGTAAAGTAGGCTTTCAAGGGAGTGTCTTTGCTTACATTAAGTTGTATTTTGCTGGCACCTTAATTAATCAGGGCTTGCCTAGCACCTTGGGTGGCGATAGTTACCGGGCTGTTACCGGCAGCCACCTGACCGCTGATGACAAGGTTGGCGGCAAAAAAGAGCTTGATGAGGAATTGCATCATGAAGTCGATTTAGGGCACGCCACACCAAAGTTACGCCTAGGTTTTGCGATGACTTTAATTGATCGTATGCTGGGCTTAGCAGGTAACAACTTATTAGGTGGGATTGGCTTGGTATTAGGTGGCGCTACGCTAGCTAGCTGGGGGGTTGAATTAGGTTACGGCGTAATTGCAATCATGCTCTTTGCTGGCATAGTTGGTGCGCTCATTTTAATTTGGGGGCCCAGCCTCAGGCTCTTAGAAAAAATCTTGGCGCGCTTTCGCATGATGGCTACCTTACCAGGCATTCGTTTTGCTTTTGGTTTTCCTATAACCATTGCCCAAGTGACTTTCTCAATTGGCATTCACTGCTTTAATATCGTTGCGCTAGGCTGCTGCTTAAAGGCCTATGGGGCTGCCGTTCCAGTAGAAGCGCTGATGATTGGTTTGCCTGCCCTCAGTTTGCTGCTCATGCTGCCGATTAGTATTTCTGGTTGGGGGCTACGCGAAGCAACACTCTCCTCGGTACTCGTTTTATGGGGAGTGGAACCCTCTTTAACCGTGTTAGCCTCAGTTAGCTTTGGTGCATTCTCTGCGCTCTGTGCTCTACCTGGCGTTTATCCCATTTTAAAATTTAAATAAGCGTACCGAATGAGTATTCGTGTCAATACCATGCGAAGCATCGACCATTGGGTGGGGGTGCCACTCTGCGCAATCATCAGCCCGCTAGTTTCAGTACTCGATCGCCTCCAAAGCGCATTTAAACCAGCATTACAAACGCCACGTAAATTACTGTTTATTGAATTATCCGAAATGGGTAGTGCAATATTAGTTGATCCAGCCATGCGCGAAGCCCAAGCTCGCGGAGCAGAAATTTACTTTCTTATTTTTAAAAGTAATCGTGCGAGCTTAAGCTTGTTAAATACTGTAAAGCCAGAAAATGTTTTTACCATTGATTCATCGGGCTTATTTAGCCTGATGCGCGACTCGGTGGTTTTTTTATGGCAAGCACGACAGCAGCGAATTGATACCGTAATTGACCTCGAATTATTTTCTCGCTTTACCGCCCTCTTAACAGGGCTCTGTGGTGCACAACGGCGGGTTGGTTATCATATTTTTCACGGTGAGGGATTATGGCGCGGCACCATGCTAACGCGTAAGGTGCATTACAACCCCCATATTCATATCGCTAAAAACTTTATTTCTTTGGTGCATGCAGCATTTGCAACTGCCATTGAAATTCCTTTTAGTAAAATTACCATTCCCGATTCTGCGATTCGTATTCAGCAAGCCAAGATCGATCCACAGGTTCTACAAACTGTACAAGAGCGCATTATTGGCTTAGCTCGGCAACTCGCTATTCCGTTTGCTGCTCAAGCCCAACGCCTCATCCTCGTCAATCCCAATGCCAGCGATTTGTTGCCCCAACGCCGCTGGGCACCGCAACGGTTTGCTGAGCTCATTGCGGCAATCCATACCCGCTGGCCAAACGATCTCATCCTCATTACCGGCTCGGCCAATGAAGTTGCTTATGTTGAAGCCATTCGCTTAGAAGCAAAGGTGGAGCGTGCGATTAACTTTGCTGGCAAAGTAAGTTTTGGTGAATTACCCGCTTTATATACGCTGGCTAAAGTCATGGTTACCAATGATTCGGGTCCCGGTCATTTTTCTTCGGTTACCCAATTACGTACCGTGGTGCTTTTTGGCCCAGAAACTCCAGCCTTATATGGCTCGCTCGGCCGCTCGATTCCCATTACTGCGCAGCTTGCCTGCTCCCCTTGTGTAAGCGCAGCTAATCATCGCAAAACGCCTTGTCAAGATAATGTCTGTATGCAGGCTATTACCGTTGCAGAAGTGATGGTCAAGGTCGCAGTGCAACTGGATGCCACCGATTAATCGCGCACCGCGGCTGCTATTCTGGCTTTTGCCCCTACTTCCCATTGCGTTGGGGCTTGGTTTATTTGTCTCCCACCAACAGGTTAGTTCGTTTTTAGTACTCAATGAAGCCAGCCAAATTCTTCCGAACTGGGCCTGGGCAGCATTTACGTATTTAGGTAACGGTTGGGGTCTTTTTGCGATTACCTTCCCGCTGCTTATTTTTGCGCCGCGGGCTTTAAGTGCTGGTATTTTTGCTGGGGCCTTAACAGCGGTCATTAGCTCTATTCTGAAGCCGCTGCTAAGCCTACCCCGGCCTTCTGGTGTGCTGGCTGAAGGCAGTTTTTTTCGCTTTGGCGATATGTTGTTAAGCAACTCCATGCCATCAGGTCATACGCTCACTGCTTTTGCTGTGGCCACAGCAATATTTTTCTGTGCTAAGCAAACCTTACGCACCCCCCTTCTGCTTTTATTTCTCCTCGCTATTTTGGTGGGAATTTCACGCAGTGCCCTCGGCGTGCATTGGCTGAGCGATGTGTTAGTGGCAGCGGGTTTAGGCTTTTGGTGCGGCCTCATTGGTGCCTATCTAGCCGATAAAATACCTCGCAAACAACTCCTAGCCAATGGCTGGTGGCCACGCTTTATTGCCTTGGGTGGCCTTATTACCATCTATATTTTGCTAAATACCTCTCTCGATTTTGCTGAAAACCAGTATTTACAAAATCTTGGGGTAATGCTTATTTTCCTCACCCTCATCGTTTTTGGTCTCCGCCAAAAAACGTCTGCCTAGTCATTCACTGCTTCATCATGCATTGTTATGTTTAGTTACCGCCATGCTTTTCATGCTGGTGGACATGCTGACATGTTGAAGCATCTTGTGCTTATTGAGTTAATTCACTACCTCCAAGAAAAACCAGGGGCAGTCACTTTTATTGATACGCATGCTGGTGCTGGCATTTATCACTTGCAAGACGGCTTTGCGCAAATCAGTAAAGAAGCGCAATGGGGTATTGAACGCTTAACCACCAAATTAGTACCCTCTTTTCAAAACTTATTTCAGCAAGTTCAGCTTGAAAACCAAACTGAGTCCTTATCTATTTATCCAGGTTCTCCCTTTATTTTGGCGAGGCTCTTAAGACCGCAAGACCGCCTCAAATTATTTGAATTACATCCCCAAGAAATTTTGATTCTGCAAAGAAATGTAGCGCAACTACCCAATGCCAAACAAATTGATGTCTATGCCAGCAATGGCTTTAGTGGACTTAAAGCATTATTACCTCCACCCGGGCGCAGGGGCTTAGTTTTAATTGACCCTGCTTATGAAGATAAAAATGATTATCGCCAGATTGAAACCACGCTTGCTGAAGGTTTGCAACGTTTCGCTACAGGTTGTTTTGCCATTTGGTATCCCATTCTGCCGCGGCGAGAATCGATCGCTTTAGCTGCGCGCTTAAAAAAAATCATTATGAGTTACTCAAGACCTTGGCTGCAAGCAGAGTTGCGGGTAGCGAATAATCCAAGTGAGCGGCGCTTACAAGCGAGTGGGATGTTAGTTGTGAACCCGCCCTGGACTCTAAATGAAAAATTGAAGCTTGCTTTACCAGCTCTGCAGGAGGCTCTGGCACAAGACTCTAAAGCCAGCTTTCATTTAAGTAGTGCCGAAGCTTAGCCTGCTTAGGCGTAATTCCTACCAATGTGCCTGCAGGTCAAATCCGCTTAAATTGGCTGTCAAATTAGCCTGCGCGCCCACCGGTAAAGTCAATTTTTCAGGGCAATGGCCAAATGGCAAGCCCATTAAAATCGGAATCGAGCTTGGCAGGCGCTCGCGCAACCAAGCCACAGCGGCTGAGAAATCGTAACCACGATCATTGTCAAGTAGTCGATAGCCTGAAAAATCGCCTAATAAAATGGCCTGCTGCTGTGCAAAGACCCCAGCCTCTAATAACTGAATGAGCATGCGCTCAAGCCGATAAGGATGTTCGTTAATGTCTTCTAAAAATAAAATTCCGCCCCGAGTTTGCTCAGCGCTCGGCATAAACTCACTACCGATTAAGGTGCATAAAATAGTAAGATTGCCGCCCCACAAGATGCCCTTTAGTGCTACTGCATTTTGCTTCGCTCCCAGATAGGGTTGTGCTTTTAGAACTTGGCAATCTAATTGACGTGCGTTGATTGCCTGTTGAAAATGCTGCCACATGAAAGCATTGGGGGGAATGGGCTCACCTGCTGCATTCACTCGCCCAAAATCGTAATTCAGCATTGGGCCCGCCAAGCTAATCGCACCTGTTTTAGCCAATAGGCCTAATTGCAGCGCAGTGAAATCGCTATGTCCGCATAGTTGCACGCCCCGCTTTACTGTATTCGCTAATGCAACCCAGTCAATGCTCGGCAAAATACGCTGCAAACCATAACCACCGCGCATGGCCATTACAGTCGTGTCAGGATCAAGCTTGGCAAGCGCATTGAGCTCAGCTAAGCGCTCAACGTCAGTTCCAGCAAAGCGCTGATGAACTCGTTTCACACAAGCAAGGTTCTCTACGGCAATACCCTGCTCAATCAAGTAGCGCACCGCATTATCAGGGCTACGTTGCTCAAGCGCTGCACCAGAGGGGGCAATGAGATGAATTTTCATCTGCGGCGGGCCTCAAAAAAGGTGCGCAATACATGACCACAGTCATCACCTAAAACACCACCGGTGACGGCAGTTTGATGATTAATTTGCGATTCACCAAAGATGTTAAGGACGCTGCCAGCCGCTCCTGTTTTAGGGTCAGGCGCTCCATAAACAACACGTTCGATACGCGCATGCAGCATCGCCCCGCAACACATCGCACAGGGCTCGAGGGTGACATAGAGCGTGGTATCTGGTAAACGATAGTTTGCAAGCTGCACTGCAGCTAAACGCAAGACATTCATTTCAGCATGTGCGCTCGGGTCGTGTTTAGCAATAGGCTGATTAAAACTACGTGCGAGGACCGCGCCATTTTTAACCAATACTGCCCCCACCGGAACTTCTCCTTGGGCGGCCGCTAATTGTGCTTGTTCCAATGCTAGCCTCATAAAATCAATATCAGCATTCATCAAATTAAACTGCTACCGTCACTGAACTAAAAACATCAGCCCAACAATTAGGCGTTTCGTACAAACGAATTGAAGCTAAAGTCAGGCGCCCCTGAAAGGAGTCCTTAAAAACAGGCTCAAGTATCTGAAAAGCGGTTCGCGCTAAATTTTCTACGGTAGGCACATCAGCCAAAACGACAGTTTTATGATTTGGCATACTTGCTAAAAAAGTAACGACGCGCTGGTCTTCCTGCGCCACTAAAAAAGCGTGATCCCATAAACTCACTAAATGCACTTGTGTTAAGTGCTTAACTTCACCAAAATCAAGCACCATACCATCATCGGCAGCGCCAGGATGCTGCAAAACCTCGCCAGCAAGTGTGATCTCTAAAGCATAACGATGACCATGCAAATGGGCGCATTGACCCTCGTGGTGGGGAATACGGTGACCTGCATCAAACTCGAACCGCCTAGTAATCGTAATCATAGGGCTAATATTAAGGCATCCCAATGTATTTATGGGTTTGAAGACTTAAACGCCACAAGGGTCTTTTTTGGCAAAGCTGTACTGCTAAAGCGGTATTCGCTGTGCGCTCTACACCATCAATGGGTTGTAAAAAACGATGTCGGTAGTCCATGCTCTCAAATCGTTTCAACAACATCTCCAATTGAGTATGGCCATTTTGTGGCACCGCCAATTTAATTTCATCGGCTTGTTTGACCACCAACTCAGTGCCTGCCTTCGGGCTCACACACACCCAGTCGATTCCGGCAGGCAATGGTAAGGTGCCATTGGTTTCAACGGCAATTTCGAACTGAAGCGCGTGTAAGGCTTGCAGAAGAGCTTCGTCTAACTGCAAGAGCGGCTCTCCTCCGGTAAAAACCACATAGCGGTAATGACGGCCGGCAGCAGTAGTTAGCCAGGCAGCTTCAATTGCACTCGCTAACTCGCCAGCAATCGAAAATTTTCCACCACCAATACCATCAACACCAATAAAATCGGTATCGCAAAATTGGCAAATAGCAGTAGCACGATCTTCCTCACGTCCGCTCCAAAGATTGCAGCCTGAAAACCGACAAAATACAGCAGCACGTCCAGCATGCGCGCCTTCACCCTGTAAGGTAGGAAAAATTTCTTTAACGCTATACATTAATTAAATTGCTGGGTGAATAAATTAGCTAGGAAAGAATTTATTTCCATGACTGCAGCTCCCACTCTAAATAATCCTCCCAAAATGAGCCAGACCAACTCATGCCGCCTAATAAATAGCGCCCCATGCTACGGCGAATCGCCCAGCGTCCAATTTCGGGTACTAGCCAAGTTTCTTCATTGCGTAAGCTAGCGAAACGTGAAACATCATTACTTTCAAAATAGGGTGAGTCGCTACTGTATTTCAAGGCGACAAATGATCCAGCTGGCGTACGAATTTTTTCCCAAGCAATTGCTGAAATAGTGACTAGCCAAGCAAAGTCAGCATCTGGGTAACCGAGCACTTGATAACGATCGCGATAAGAACCAGACCAGCCCAGCTCTAATTTTTCAGGCCATATTGGTAGTGGACGAATAAACTTTTGCGCAGGTTGCCAATGCGGATCTTGAATGATCTTGCCCCAAGGTCCTTGAACTTCATCGGGTAAGGGGCCTATTTTATTAGAGTTACGTTGGATGCGAATTTGCTCGCCTACTTGCACCACCGTTTCTGTAACGACATCGAGTGTCTCTTGGTTAAAAATATTCCGCACGGCGTAAACCCATTGCTGCCCCACTTGAGGTGCTCGCATTTGGGGAGGTACACTCGGCGTTGGGCTTACAGTTGCAGCAGGATAAGGAATCGGGGTGAGACAAGCACTGGGTAAGGCGCCTATAGCGATTAAACAAACACGGCGCGATAAATTTATTTCCAAGAGCTTAGCTGCCAAACATATTCATTTTCTAAAAATGGCGATTGCATAACACCAATTAACATATACGATCCCGATGATTCCCGTGCTACCCAGCGCCCAATTTGCGGGGCAAACCAGCAGGTTTCTCGCCAAATGCAATTAATTTTATTCGCATCGGGACTAGTGTAGTTGACTAAACTACTAAATTTTAATGCGGTAAATGTGCCAGCTGGAACCGTGATGGTTTCCCAAGCGCTAGCACTCATATATTCTTCCCATGAAAAGGTATAGCCCGCATTGCCAGCTACCTGATATTTGGTATTGGTTTGCTTACTCCAGGATGCATTTAATTGTTGGGGCCAGGCTGGTACTCCTGGGTTAAATAACAATAAGGTTTTCCAGTTGGGATTCGCTAAAAAAGTGCCCCATGGGCCTTGCACTTCATTGCCCATTGAACCAATTGGTTCATTGATTTGATTGATATCTTTCATAATGGCACCAAAGGCACCGGTACTCGTATTGGCTGATGCTGTGCTCGTATCCATCGAGCGGGTAATGACAATTTGCGAGCCCACCGACTGCACCCGTTCGGTTAAGGTGCCCAGCGTATTGCCATTAAACATATCCCGCTGTAAATAAGACCACTCTTGACCCACCTGCGGTGGACGCACTGCCGGCATCGGACTTGGCGCAGGCACAGCAGTCCCGCGTAAATAACCGATTGAACCACAGCCAAAGGGAGCCAGAGCGGCAGACAGCATAAAAAGGCGACGTGAAAATGGCATTGATTGCTCCAGTTCGTAAATTAGCGGATGCTTCAGACCCTTATGATAAACAATTTACCTTGTTGCTGGCCGAGCTCAAGTGCATTGAATTCATTGAGTGCGGTAAGGTAAACTGACAAGCCATTAAACGCCAACTCTTCTTGTTTTTGGTACTGAGGAATCCTATGCCTAGATTGCGTCAGTTGCTCCATCTTCTCTTGGGGGCCCTGCTGTTCTGCGGCTTACCTACTTTTGCCCAGAGTAATTACCCCGATCAACCAGTGAAGCTAATCGTTCCTTTTGGCCCTGGTGGATCAACCGATCTGGCTGCACGCCTCATCGCTGAATATGCCGGCCGTGAATTAGGTCAGCAAATCATTGTAGAAAACCGGGCTGGTGCTGGCGGATCGGTTGGCATGGAGGTTGTCGCGAAAGCAAAGCCCGATGGCTATACCCTAGGAATGGCCACCATGAGTACGCATGGGGCTAATTCAGCGGTGTATGCCGGAAAACTCAAGTATGACCCGATTAAAGACTTCGCGCCCATTACTAATGTGGCGGCAACGCCGAGCGTATTTGCGGTCAATCCAAAAGTGCCGGCTAACACCATGCAGCAATTCATTGCCTTAGCTCAAGCTAATCCCAATAAATATACCTTTGCTACCCCTGGCACCGGTTCATTAGGGCATGCCAACGTTGAGTACTTTGCCATGCTCGCCAAAATTCGTTTACTGCATGTCCCTTATAAAGGTGCAGGCGCAGCAATGAATGATGCGTTAGCAGGGCAAGTCGATGCCATTACCGATAACCTACCCTCAGCATTACCGCAAATTAAAGCAGGGCGTTTACGAGCCTTAGCGGTACTGGCAGAAAAACGCTCACCCGCCCTGCCCGACGTGCCCACCTATGGCGAATTAGGGTTTCCGCAAATGGGTGGTGGTGGCTGGTTTGGGATTGTGGCCCCCGCCGGTACCCCACCGAGCATTATTGCTAAGCTCAATAAAGCGATCCATCAGGGCATGAAAAATCCTGAATTTATTAAGAAGCTTGAGGAATCTGGTGCGATTGCTATACCTGGAACACCCGCTGAATTTGCCAAGCAGATTCAGCAAGCAATTGACCGATATCAGCGCATCGCTAAAGTGGCCAACATTCAAGTTGACTAAGGCCATGATCGGCTCTCAAAACTCGCCTTATCGCTTGCTTGAACCAGCCGATTCAGCCATCCCTTTGGTTTGTGACTCACCACATAGTGGTACCGAATATCCTGCAGATTTTTGTCATGTTGTACCGCGAGCCCAACTCAGGGGGGGCGAAGATACCCATGTTGATCAACTCTGGCGCGCCGCTCCTAGTGTTGGAGCCACCTTACTGTTAGCTAACTTTCCTCGCACTTACATCGACCTAAACCGCACAGCGAACGATATTGATCCTCTGTTATTAGATGGCGATTGGCCAGAACCATTGTCTCCAAGCGAGAAAAGTCGCTTGGGTTACGGCTTAATTTGGCGAAAACTAAACGCTGCCACTGTAATTTATGATCGCCAATTGAGCGTAAACGAAGTACAGCAACGCATTCAAAACTATTATCGCCCGTATCATTTCGCGCTAGCGCAAGCCATCGAAAATAGCATACAACGGTTCGGCGGGGTATGGCATTTAAATTTACACTCCATGCCAAATAATGCCTACGAACGCTTACAGATAAAAAATAATCCTCATCCTTTGGCCGACTTTGTGCTTGGCGATCGCGATGGCACCACCTGTGAGCCAGAATTTATGAATCTGATCGAACAATATTTGCGCACGCTGGGTTACACAGTTGCTCGCAACGATCCATATAAAGGCATGCAACTCATAGCGCAGATTGGTCAACCTAATAAAAATCGACATAGCCTTCAAGTCGAAATTCGTCGACCCATCTATATGAATGAAGCAAGCCGAGAGCCGAATGCAAATTTTCAAACGGTGCAAAACGATATCACCCAGTTGCTAAAAAAGATTGCCGAGTATTTAAGCGAGCGCTCTTCACCAACCCTTCAGCAAACACATCAAGTAAAAAATGAATAGGATCGCGATGCCTTCTCAAAGAGACACTTTTAATCAAAGACTTGCTAGCCCTGGCTTAATTGTTGCCCCCGGAGTATTTGAAATGGTCTCGCTCAGATTGGCAGACCGCATGAATTTTGATGCTCTGTATATGACCGGCTATGGCACCGTAGCCTCTCTTTTAGGCCTTCCCGATGCGGGCTTAGCCACTTATACTGACATGGTTGGCAGAGTTACCGCAATGGCTGGCATGGCTAAGACACCGCTTATTGCGGATGGCGATACCGGTTATGGGGGCTTATTAAATGTGCGGCATACCGTTCGCGGATATGAAACAGCTGGCGCAGTAGCGATTCAATTAGAGGATCAAGAGTTTCCCAAAAAATGTGGCCATACCCCTGGAAGACGCGTCATACCGCTGGCAGAGATGGTTAAAAAAATTGAGGTTGCAGTTGCTTCAAGGGTCGACCCACAATTTAAAATTATCGCCAGAACTGATGCCAGAACTACGTTAGGCTTGGATGAAGCGTTAAAAAGAGGTGAAGCCTATGCTCGTGCTGGAGCGGATATATTATTTATTGAATCCCCTGAAAATCTAAACGAGATCAGACGCATTGGCGAAACTTTTCCCAACCATCCATTGGTTGCCAATATGGTGGAAAAAGGTCGTACCCCTATTTTGTCAAAATTAGAATTAGAGCAATGTGGATTTAAGCTTGCAATCTTTCCGGTTACGGCTTTATTGGCCTCAGTTCAAGCGATGACTAAGGTCTACGAGCACTTTAAACATTCAGGCTCTTCCATTAATAACCCAGTCGACTTATATGACTTTGGCGAGCTTTCCGAGTTAATGGGCTTTCAAGATGTTTGGGAATTTGAAAAACGGTTTGTAGAAACAAAGTGAGGGAACTGAGATGAAATTACACAAATACCTATTGCATGGACTTTTAGTCGGAACATTTATTTTCTCGCTCACCTCACATGCACAAACGAACTATCCTAATCGACCCATACGCCTCATTATTCCATTCACTCCTGGTGGGGTGACAGATACTTCAGGCCGCTTTATTGCAGAACAGCTTTCTTTAAAATTAGGGCAACAAGTCATTGCTGATAATCGCCCTGGAGCATCTGGCAATATCGGCACGCAAATGGTGGCTGCTGCCGAGCCCGATGGATATACCCTGCTCCTAGGTTATGCCGGAACTTTATCGATCAACCCATCACTTTTTGACAAAATCTCGTTTGATAGCGTAAAAGATTTTGCGCCCATTGGCAAAATTGGCGATGCAATTTTGATTGTGGTGGCAAACAATGATTTCCAAGGCAAAACTTTAGCTGATGTGATTGCCATCTCCAAAAAAGATCCGAATGGCTTATCTTATGGCACCTCTGGTGCTGGCGGAACGCCGCATATTGCTGGTGAATTACTCAAGCAAAAAACTGGCGCTAATTTAGTTCACGTGCCTTACAAAGGCGGTGGGCAGGCCTTAATTGATTTATTAGGCGGGAACATCCCCTTGGTTTACACCGCTGTGGCGGGTGCTAACCAATATGTAAAATCAGGGCGCATTAAAGCCATTGCAGTCTCAAGCGCAAAAAGAAGTCCAAGCATGCCAGATGTACCTACTTTTACCGAGTCAGGCATCAAAGAGTTTGAAATAGATGATTGGGTAGGTTTGTTGGCTCCGGCAAAAACACCCAAACCTATTTTGATTAAATTAAACCAAGCCTTAAATGAAATTTTGAACTCACCAGAGGGAAAGACTAGACTCTTAGCAATGGGTATTACTCCATCACCCGGCACCCCTGAAAAATTTGGTGAGCAAATTAAGGGGGATTTAATTAGGTTTGCCCCAATTGTTAAGAGCATGCAAATAAAGTCTGAATAAAGGCTTGATGAGGTAAATAAATTCTATTCCCACTCAATCGTAGCGGGTGGCTTACCGCTAATATCGTAGACCACACGATTGATTCCGCGCACCTCATTAATAATTCGGTTAGATACACGCCCTAATAGTTCATGAGGCAAATGCGCCCAATGTGCGGTCATAAAATCTTGAGTCTGCACTGCACGCAAAGCTACAACATATTCGTAAGTGCGACCATCGCCCATTACCCCTACTGATTTGACTGGTAGAAATACCGCAAAAGCTTGACTCGTTAAGTCGTACCATGATTTTCCGCTAACTTCATCAATCGTGTTGCGCAATTCTTCAATAAAAATGGCATCGGCATGACGCAGTAAATCAGCGTATTCAGCCTTCACTTCACCTAAGATGCGCACACCCAAACCAGGGCCTGGAAAGGGATGGCGATAGACCATTTCACGGGGTAGACCTAGCGCCACACCCAACTCGCGTACCTCATCCTTGAATAATTCACGTAAGGGTTCGAGTAATTTCAAGTGCATATCATCTGGTAAACCGCCTACATTGTGGTGACTCTTAATGGTATGAGCACCCTTTTTACCTTTGCCAGCAGACTCAATGACATCCGGATAAATAGTGCCTTGCGCCAACCACTTGGCATTTTTAATTTTGATAGATTCAGCTTGAAATACGTCAATAAATTCTTTGCCAATAATTTTACGTTTCATCTCGGGATCGCTTACGCCTGCTAGCTGCGCCATAAATTGTTCAGCTGCATCTACCCGAATAACCTTCACCCCTAAATTACGGGCAAACATTTCCATCACCATTTCACCTTCATTCAAGCGCAATAAACCATGATCGACAAATACACAAGTAAGTTGATTACCAATCGCTTGATGAATTAATGCTGCGGCAACGCTCGAGTCAACGCCTCCCGATAAACCTAAAATTACTTCATCGCTGCCAACTTGTGCGCGAATATGCGCGATGGCCTCACTAATGTAATCACCCATCACCCAATCGCCTGGGCAATGGCAAATATCACGTACAAAACGCTGCAAGATGGCTTCGCCCTGCAGGGTATGGGTTACTTCTGGATGAAACTGAAAACCATAAAATTGTTTGGCTTCATCGGCCATGCCAGCAATGGGGCAAGAGGCGGTTGAAGCCATTAATTGAAAGCCAGGCGGCATAGTCGTGACCGAATCACCATGACTCATCCAGACCTTCAGCATGCCATGACCATCAGTAGTCACAAAATCTTCAATGCCTTTTAAAAGGGCAGTATGGCCATGTGCTCGAACTTCTGCGTAACCAAATTCGCGGGCTTTACCCAGCGTCTCGGCTGACGCAACCGCACCGCCCAATTGTTCAGCCATGGTTTGCATGCCATAACAAATGCCAAGTACTGGCACACCTAATTCAAAAACAATTTGTGGGGCTCTAGGACTAGCGCTGCTAGTAACTGAATTTGGACCGCCAGAAAGAATAATGCCTTTGCAGTCGTCTTGCTCTACTAAACGTCGAATCAGTTCAGGAGCGCAATCGTAAGGATGAATTTCGCAATAGACTTTTGCTTCACGGATACGGCGGGCAATGAGTTGGGTTACTTGGGAACCAAAATCAAGAATAAGAATCTTAGCGTGCACAGCGATATCGTTTAATCAATATGGTAATTAGGTGCTTCCTTTGTAATCTTGACATCATGCACATGCGATTCACGCACACCTGCTGAAGTAATTTCTACAAAATTGGCTTTGTCATGTAACTCGGCAATTGTTTTACAACCGCAATATCCCATTGAGGAACGAATACCGCCAGTCAGTTGATGCAAGATGGTGAGAACGCTACCCTTATAAGGTACTTGCCCTTCGATACCTTCGGGAACTAACTTATCGGCATTAGCAGTAGCAATATCTTCTTGGAAATACCGATCGGCAGCACCATCCGTCATCGCACCTAAAGAACCCATGCCACGATAACTTTTATATGAACGGCCCTGATATAAAAAGACTTCACCTGGCGCCTCTTCAGTACCTGCAAACATGCCGCCCATCATTACCGCATCTGCTCCAGCTGCCAGCGCTTTCGCCACATCACCTGAATAGCGCACTCCACCATCGGCGATTAATGGCACACCGGTGCCTTTGAGGGCCAGCGCAACATTGACGATGGCAGTAATTTGTGGAACACCGACGCCCGCCACAATGCGAGTAGTGCAAATGGAGCCGGGGCCTATACCCACCTTGACGCCATCGGCCCCCGCTTCCAATAATGCTTTTGCGGCATCAGCAGTGGCGATATTGCCGCCAATCACTTGCACTTGCGGATAATTTTTCTTCACCCACTTCACTCGATCAAGAACCCCTTGACTGTGACCATGGGCCGTATCAACCACAATCACATCGACCCCTGCCCTCACCAGTAACTCGACGCGCTCGTCGTTATCTGAGCCCACTCCAACCGCCGCCCCAACGCGCAACTTACCTTCGCTATCTTTACACGCATTCGGATGCTCGGTAGCTTTTAAAATATCTTTAACCGTAATTAGGCCCCGTAATTCAAAAGCATCGTTGACCACCAACACGCGTTCAAGGCGATGTTTATTCATTAAGCGCTTGGCGTCTTCTAATGAAGCGCTTTCGCCCACAGTAACGAGTCGATCGCGCGGCGTCATTTTGGTTTTTACCGGCGCATCAAGCTCCTCTTCAAAGCGTAAATCGCGATTAGTGATGATGCCCACGACCGTCTTGCCCTGCAGCACAGGAAAGCCAGAAAAGCCATGTTCACGCGATAACTGAATCACCTCGCGCACGGTAACCTCAGGTCCAATGGTGATGGGGTCACGCAAGACGCCTGACTCATAACGCTTTACTTTAGCTACTTCGCGGGCTTGCTCAGCTGGTTTGAGATTTTTATGCACAATACCAATACCACCCTCGCTGGCCATTGCAATGGCTAAACGACCTTCGGTTACGGTGTCCATGGCCGCCGAAACTAAGGGGATGTTTAAGGCAATATCGCGGGTTAAACGACTAATTAAACTCGCATCACGTGGTAAGACCGCCGAATAAGCAGGCACAAGGAGCACGTCGTCGAAAGTGAGTGCTTTTTGGATGAGTCGCATACAAAACCCCTAGTCGCAAAATCAGATTATAGACTTATCGCTGCTTCGCCTTGCGACGGGCCTGACGAGCCAGGGCGCTGGCCTTTAATTCACTATCCCGGTTTTGATTGGCTTTTTTACGCCGCACTGCCTTCGGATCAATCAATAAGAGGCCATATAACTCAATTCGATCACCTTCATAAATAGGGCTAAGCCAGTCTTTGCGCTTGCCAAAGACCCCAATACAACCCTTTCGACTAAAGGCTGGATCAGTGGGCCCACTAGCAATCCCGGCACGCATTAAGGCCATTCCAATGGTGGCCACCGCGCCACTTGGCAGGGGTAAATACAAAGGAGTAATGATCGGTGAGGCATCGCCCCTTTGCAAACTAGCGCTTGCGCGGGCGTCGCAAAGCCACAAATTCAAGCCTTTAGCCATATAAGCTTTCAGCTCGGGTGACAAAGCGATCGACAAACGTACCAGCAATATGGGCAAAGACGGGGCCAATAATTTTATCGAGCAAGGCATTTTTAAATTCCCAATGCAACTTAAACTCTACTTTGCACGCATCTTCGCGCAAGGCAATAAAGTTCCACTGACCTGAAAAATGCCGAAACGGTCCATCGACAAAAACCATATCAATGGTTTCGGGGCGATGATTCACATTGCGCGTATGGAAGTATTGATTAATGCCTTTAAAATGAATGTGTATTTTGGCGTCTAAAATTGTTTCAGACTGTTCAAAAATCTCTACGCCGCCACACCATGGCAGAAATTCAGGGTAACGCGCCACATCGGTCACTAAATCGAACATCCGTTCAACGGATTGGTTAATTAAAACGGTCTTGTAGACGTCTGCCATAATTAAGTCAGAAAATTACTATATAAACCATGAGTATCGTTGATAACAAAAAAGCCTTCTTTGATTATTTTATCGAGGAACGCTGCGAAGCTGGACTCGCCTTAGAGGGCTGGGAGGTGAAAGCCATTCGCGCAGGCCGGGCACAAATTAAAGAGGCGTATGTGGTAATCCGCAAGGCTGAACTATTCCTCATTGGCGCACATATTAGCCCGCTTAGCTCCACTTCGACCCATGTACTAGCTGACCCCACGCGTACCCGTAAATTACTCCTTAATGCCCTTGAAATTCGCAAACTCATTGGCAAGGTCGATCAAAAGGGGTATACCCTTGTACCCATTAACCTGCATTTCTCGAAAGGCAATGTGAAATGCGAGATTGGCTTAGCTAAAGGGAAAAAACAACATGACAAACGCGCTACCGAAAAAGAACGTGATTGGGAGCGAGAAAAAGCCCGCATTGCCCGCGGCGACCTGTCTTAAGCTAACGGCACTTTTCGCTGGAGCTGCCTTTAAAAATAAGCCGTTTTTAGCTAAAAAGTTTCTTTTAGCACCAAATTTGTGCATTAATGCACCATCGAACCTCCCCGTTCGCCCCTGAAGTGCCCTAAGGTGATTTAACTTATAGCGATGAACTTGCCATACGACGAAATGCTCAACGAGGCAGGTAAAGCGCGGCCCCATTACCGCACCTTTCATCGCTGGCTAAAGCAGCAAAGCGATACCCTTATGGGTCTGAAGCGCGCTGAGGCGGAACTGATTTTTCGACGAGTGGGAATTACCTTTGCTGTTTATGGTGATGACTTGGGCGCAGAACGCACGATTCCATTTGATCAAATTCCGCGGATATTTAGCGCTCAAGAATGGGCTCAGCTTGAGGCTGGGCTGCGCCAACGGGTTCAAGCCTTAAACTGTTTTATCTCTGATATTTATCATGCAGAAGCCATTATTAAAGCGGGCATTGTGCCCGCCGAGCAAATTTTTAATAATGCCCAATACCGTCCCGAGATGCGCAATGTAGATGTGCCGCGCGACATCTACGCGCAAATTGCGGGAATTGATATTGTGCGTGCAGGTGCAGGGGAGTTTTATGTATTAGAAGATAACTTACGCGTGCCATCTGGTGTCTCATATATGGTGGAAGATCGCAAAATGATGATGCGCTTATTTCCCGACTTGTTTCAAGAGCAACGCATTGCACCCGTAGAGCATTACCCCGACCTTTTATTGGAGTGTCTGAAGTCAGTAAAACCCAGCGATGTTAAAAAACCCAATGTGGTTGTGTTAACTCCAGGGATGTACAACTCAGCTTACTTTGAACATACCTATTTAGCCTTACAAATGGGGGTTGAATTGGTTGAAGGCAAAGACTTGTATGTGAAAAATGAGCAGGTCTTCATGCGCACTACCCAAGGCCCCGAACGAGTTGATGTCATTTATCGACGCATTGATGATGACTTTTTAGACCCTCTGGCTTTTCGCTCTGATTCCACACTCGGTGTTGCTGGTCTCCTCTCGGCCTACCGAGCGGGTAATGTGACCTTGGCTAATGCTATAGGCACAGGCGTAGCTGATGATAAATCGATTTACCCCTATGTACCGGAAATGATTCAGTTCTATTTAGGTGAAAAACCCATCCTCAATAACGTCCCTACTTTTCAATGCCGTAAACCAGAAGATCTGGCTTACACCTTGGCACACTTAAGCGAGTTGGTGGTCAAAGAAACGCATGGTGCAGGCGGCTATGGCATGTTGGTAGGACCAGCCGCCAGCAAAGCTGAGATAGAAAGTTTCCGCGTCCACTTAAAAGCCAACCCAGAAAAATATATTGCACAACCTACCTTAGCCTTATCAACCTGCCCAACTTTTGTGGAATCGGGTATTGCGCCCCGCCATATTGATTTACGCCCTTTTGTGCTTTCAGGTAAAACGGTGAAGATGGTACCGGGCGGGCTTACCCGAGTGGCCCTGAAAGAAGGCTCATTAGTGGTTAATTCGTCTCAAGGTGGCGGCACAAAAGATACCTGGGTCCTAGAAAAATGAGGCAATCATGTTAAGTCGTACCGCCGATTGCCTCTATTGGATGGCACGTTATACCGAGCGCGCTGAAAATACGGCACGCATGCTCGACGTTAGTCATCAAACGTCTTTACTTCCCCAGCCAGAACAATTTCTCGAGCAAAGCTGGAAAAAACTCTTGACGATTTCGAAATTAGAAGATGATTTTGGCAGCAAATATGACGCCATCAATCGTCATAACGTGCTTGACTTCATGATTTATGAAAATACTAACCCATCTAGTATTGTTTCTTGCCTATATTCTGCCCGTGAAAATGCTCGCGTGATTCGCGGTCGCATCACCTCCGAGGTATGGGAAACACAAAATACTACTTGGCTTGAACTACAAACCATCTTAGTGAATCGCGAGCGCTCAGACCATAGTCGCTTTTTAGATTGGGTTAAGCACCGCTGTCATTTAGTGCGTGGCGTGATTCAAGGCACAATGTTAAAAAATGAAGCTTTATATTTTTTAGGTATTGGCACTTTAATCGAGCGCGCTGATAATACTGCGCGCATCTTGGAAACAAAATATGAGATTCAAGAAAATTTAAAGCAAATACCAACGAAAAAAGAATTAGAAGAAGAATCAGGCGATAGCTTCTTTGATTTTTATCATTGGGCCTCACTACTGCGCTCAGTATCTGCATTTGAAATTTATCGGCAAATTTATTCAGATCAAATCACCCCTAAAAAAGTTGCAGAACTATTAATTTTTAACCCACAAATGCCGCGTTCGCTAGTTTCTTGTGTCAATGAGTTAATCCCCTTAATGGCTGCTGTACGCAATCAAGACTCGAGGGAAATCGAACGTCTGCTTGGCAAACTAAAAGCCAGCCTTGAATTTTCCGATATCGATGAGGTCTTTAGTCAGGGTCTCGAAGAATTTATGGAAGTTTTCTTAGCGCGCATTAATCATATTGCCGATGATTTTAGTAATACCTTCCTAATACCCCTAGCTGTTGCTTAATCACCCTTTACTGCCCAATTCATGCAATTAAAAATTATTCACCGCACCGAGTACCATTATGAATTGCCAGTCCGCTACTCAATTCAAGAGTTACGCTTAACCCCCACTACAACTGCCGGGCAAGACGTTGAAAAATGGTGCATTCAGACGCCCATTAAAGCCAATCTGTCAATTGATGCCTTTCAAAATACCTGCAGCACCTTTGTGCAAGATAATCCTTATACTGCAATGATGATTGAAGCTGAAGGAATTGTTAAAACGAGTGCAGCCTATGAATTTATCGATTCAAGCAAAACGGTTTCGCCTTATTATTTATTACAACAGACCCGCCTTACCGAACCCACTGCAGACATGCTCGATTTTTTTGCCGCCGACTTACCAAAAAATAATCAGCCTGATGCTATTCTAAATTTAGCCACGGCCGTACAGCAAGCCATTGCGTATATTCCTGGCTCAACCAATTTTGCTAGTTTAGCAGCGCAATCATTCGCCTTAAAATCTGGGGTCTGTCAAGATCACAGCCATATACTCTTGGGCCTCTGTCGTGCCAGCCACATTCCAGCTCGCTATGTAAGTGGTTATTTCTTTACTGAAGACTCACCCGATTTAGCCAGCCATGCTTGGATTGATGCTTGTATTGACATTGAGCGCGGTCATTGGATTAGTGTAGATACTACCCATGCCTGTTTTACTGATGCGCGCCATATTCGCCTGGCCGTGGGGCGAGATTACTATTCAGCCGCGCCCGTAAAAGGGGTTCGCTCTGGGGGTGGCGAAGAAGAACTGACCGCGACTATTTCCATCCATCAATTATCCTAGTAACTATTTTTATGAAGAATGGATTCTTGCCATGACCTATTGCGTTGGCCTTTGCCTAAAAAATGGCTTGGTTTTTTTAGCTGATACCCGTACGAACGCGGGTGTTGATCAAATTGGCATCTTCCGCAAAATGACCTTATTTCAAAAAGATAAAGATCGTTTCTTTGCCCTGATGAGCTCTGGAAATTTAGCTATTACTCAAGCTGTAAAAGAAATTCTACTGCAAGGAAAATTACTCAGTGGGAAAAATTTATGGAACGCTGCCAATGCACATGAAGCAGCTGAAGTTGTTGGTGACGCCATTAAAAAAGTGTATGAACGTGATTTTGAAGCACTTAAAAAAGCAGGTATTGACTTTAATTGCAATCTCATTTTTGGTGGTCAAGTACGCGGTGAAAATCCACGGCTATTTAATGTTTATTCAGCGGGTAATTTTATTGAGGCTACACCCGAGAATTGTTATTTCCAAATTGGCGAATCAAAATATGGCAAACCCATATTAGATCGGGTTGTCAATTTTCAAACTCCTTTAAATCTGGCGACAAAATGCGCTTTAATTTCGATGGATTCCACTCTCAAAAGCAATATCTCGGTTGGTTTACCCCTCGATTTACTAGTTTATGAAACCAACTCGTTTCATCCCAGCAAACTGGTGACGATTGACGAAAGTAACCCTTACTACCAAATGATTCATCAGGTCTGGGGACAAAAATTACGTGCCGCTTTTATGGAAATACCGGAACCCAGTTGGAATAGTTCACGCCGAGGTACAGCCATTATGTCGAGCTCAAAAGAGCTTGGCGCGGTACCCATTGAGCATGAAAATAAAAAGAAGTCCGCTACGAAACCAAAGCGCCAGAGCCATAAAAAATAAACTTTTTAGCAAACTACTTCGCCCGCGCGCTTTAATCTCGCTTATTTCGCCAACATTTCCCAAGTTTGCACTACGCTATCGGGGTTCAAGGAAATTGAGGTAATACCCTTTTCCACTAACCACTTAGCAAAATCAGGATGGTCAGAGGGTCCTTGACCACAAATACCAACATATTTATTTTGCTTGCAACAGGCGTCTATAGCGCGCTCAATCATGAAGGTCACTGCTGGGTCGCGCTCATCAAAATCAATCGCCAAGAGCTCCATTCCTGAGTCGCGGTCTAAGCCAAGCGTGAGTTGTGTCAGATCATTCGAGCCAATCGAAAAACCATCAAAATAGGTCAGAAATTCATCTGCCAAAATTGCATTCGACGGCACCTCACACATCATTATTAAGCGCAGGCCGTTTTCCCCTCGCCGTAGACCCAGCTTAGCCATCATGTCAATAACGCGCTCAGCCTGTTTGGTGGTGCGCACAAAGGGCACCATAATTTCAACATTATCTAAGCCCATGTTTTCACGAACGCGTTTCAGGGCTACACATTCCAAAGCAAAGGCCTCACCAAAATCGGCAGACACATAGCGCGAAGCACCACGAAAACCGAGCATCGGATTTTCTTCGTCAGGTTCATAACGCGATCCACCAATCAGTTTCTTATACTCATTCGATTTAAAGTCGGATAAGCGCACAATGACCGATTTAGGATAAAAAGCAGCAGCAATTGTTGCGACCCCTTCGACCAATTTATCCTCATAAAATGCCCGTGGACTGGCATAACCGCGCGCGACACTTTCTACTGCGCGCTTTAAGTCGGGGTCGATATTCGGATACTCTAAAACCGCTCGGGGATGCACGCCAATGTAATTATTAATAATAAATTCGAGCCGCGCTAAACCAACACCACTATTCGGAATTTGGCAAAAATCAAAAGCCAATTGCGGATTACCAATATTCATCGTTATTTTTACAGGTATCTCTGGCAATTCTCCGCGTGATATTTCAGTTATCTCGGTTTCAATCAGACCGTCATAAATATGCCCTTCATCACCTTCCGCGCAAGAAACCGTTACCACCGCGCCTTCTTGTAATACGTCGGTCGCATCACCGCAACCCACAACGGCTGGCACACCTAACTCGCGGGCAATGATAGCGGCATGGCAAGTACGGCCACCGCGATTGGTAATAATGGCAGCCGCTCGTTTCATCACGGGCTCCCAGTTGGGGTCGGTCATATCCGCTACTAAAACATCGCCGGGTTGCACTCGATCCATTTCGTTTGCATCGCGAATAATACGTACTGGTCCAGCGCCAATTTTTTGGCCAATTGCTCGACCCTTCGCCAATACCTTTGAACTGCCTTTTAACTTATAGCGCATCTCTAATTGACCAATGGCCTGACTCTTCACAGTCTCTGGACGCGCCTGCAAAATATATAACAGGCCATCTTTACCGTCTTTACCCCACTCGATATCCATCGGCCTACCATAATGTTTTTCAATAATCACGGCAAACTTGGCAAGCTCAGTAATATCGGCATCCTCCAAAGAAAAGCGATTGCGTTTTTCGGGAGCAACATCGGTGGTAATGACCCGCTCTGCAGAGCCAGCAGGGGCAAATTCCATTTGAATTAATTTAGAACCGAGCGAGCGGCGAATAATGGCGCTTTTATTCTGGGCTAAAGTAGTTTTGAAAACATAAAACTCATCCGGATTGACTGCGCCCTGCACTACTGTTTCACCCAAGCCATAACTTGAGGTAATAAACACGACATCCGGAAATCCCGATTCAGTATCTAGTGTAAACATCACTCCAGCTGCGCCTAAATCAGAGCGCACCATACGCTGGATGCCGGCCGATAAAGCAACTTCAGCATGAGCAAAGCCCTTATGTACCCGATACGAAATAGCGCGATCGTTGTACAAAGAAGCAAAAACAATGCGGATCTTCTGTAAAACATCCTCAATACCCGCCACATTCAGAAAAGTTTCTTGCTGACCCGCAAACGAGGCGTCAGGCAAATCCTCGGCTGTTGCTGATGAGCGCACCGCAAACGATCCTTGGCCTGAGGCGTCTAGCTGAGCAAACGCTCGGCGAATTTCCTGTTCAAGACGAGGCTGAAACGGCGCTTCTTCAATCCAACGGCGAATTTCCGCCCCCGCTTGCGCTAAAGCACGTACATCGTCAATGTTTAAATTGACTAAACGCTGTTGAATACGCTCAGTTAACTGATTGTGCTGCAAGAAATCACGAAAAGCTAAAGCCGTGGTGGCAAAGCCAGTTGGAACTCGCACGCCAGCACTCGCTAGTTGCGAAATCATTTCCCCTAAAGAGGCATTTTTACCGCCAACCGATTCAACATCGGTCATTCTTAGTTGTTCAAAAGGCAATACATACGCATCGCCCGCCTGGGCTACAGTTGGTTGGTTGGACATAAATACACTCGCAAAAAATAAAGAAAGCGGTTCAGCAGCCAGCAAAAATGCGGCATACTTCATTAATCGCTATTGTAGTACCCCGCTTGCCTCGGTCAGTCTAAACTGACCTAATTGACCCTTAAACTATGACCAACTCCACTAGGCTCGTTTTTATCGTCTCAGACGGCACGGGAATTACGGCCGAAAACTTTAGCCAGTCGATTTTGGCGCAGTTTGAGCTGAGCTTTAAGCAAATCCGCATTCCTTTCGTAGATAGCCCAGAAAAGGCCTATAAAGCTCTAGAAACGATTAATCAGGCATGCCAAGACAAAGGGTTTAAGCCAATTATCTTCACTACCCTCGTCAATCCTGAAATGAACAGCATTGTGGCCAAAGCGGAAGGCTTGGTGCTCGATATGTTTCAAACCTTTGTTGCGCCGCTCGAACAATTGTTGGGCCAAAAATCGACCCATGCCATTAATCGCTTACACCACAACGCCGATACCGATGCATATAAAAATCGTATAGAAGCCATCAATTATTCACTCGCCCATGACGATGGGCAATCAAATCAAAATTTAGCCTCTGCTGATGTCATTTTGGTGGGGGTTTCCAGGGTTGGCAAGACCCCCACGAGCCTGTATCTAGCCATGCAATATGGCTTAAAAGCGGCTAACTACCCGCTCATTCCTGAAGATTTTGAGCGCGGTAAATTACCCCAAGATTTACGCACATTTCAATCAAAAATCTTTGGCTTGATGATTGATCCCGAAAGACTCGCTGAAATTCGTAATGAAAGGCGTCCAGGAAGTAATTATGCTAAGTTAGAAAACTGTCGCTATGAAATTAACGAGGCTACGGCGATGATGCGCCGCGAATCAATTCCTTGGATTGCTACTACTAGCAAATCAATTGAAGAAATTGCCACGACGATCTTACAAGCGATTAAATCGGATAAAACTTTATGAACCAGATCGCGTTATTAGCTGCTGCGTACCCGCACAGTTTCGAATAAACACACTGCTGCGGCAGTTGCAACATTTAAGGATTCAACCCCTGCTGCTAGCGGAATTCGCACGAGTTGGCCTTGGGACCGCAGCTCTACAGAAACGCCGTGACCTTCGCTACCAAATACCCAAGCTACAGGATTTTTTAATTGCGCTTGCAAGGCATATAAGTCTGTCTTCGCTTCGGCAGCAGTGATCAGCAACGGCGCATCAAGATACTGCATGAGATTAGTTATTGTCCAATCTTCATATAAGGTGAGTTGATGGTGAGCGCCCATCCCTGCCCGCAATACTTTACTAGACCATAAATGGGCACACCCCCTTAAGGCCACAACCGTTTTTACCCCGGTTGCTGCCACAGTACGCAAAATGGCACCGACATTTCCAGCATCTTGAATACCTTCTAGAATCACCACATCTCCGTTTAGCAGAAATTGCTTGGCGATAGGCTGAATGACAGAATCGGGAAGCTGCACTAATCCCAAAAAATGGGGGGCATTCTCTAACTCACTAATTGAGTCCCAGAGTGCAGTATCTAGCTCAACTAAGCGGGTTTGCGGACATAAAGCCAAATGGCGTTCTAGCGACTCCAGTATTTCTGGGTTTGCCAAACCAGCTGCACTCGTTAGTACGGTGCTTAAACTGGGGTCACCAGCCCAGGTTTGTAATAAATGCACTCCCTCTAGCACTGCTTGGGAGTTTGCCAAACGTTGCTTCTGGCCTTTGCTGCCTAGCGCTTGTAACAAGCGAATTTGCTTGAGCAGTGCATTGTCTTTTGAGCTAATGAATTCAACTTCGGTATTACCAAATAGATTCATGGGGCTTCACCATTTAATACCCGCCGCACGGGCCCAAAACTAATACGATGCTCTGGGCAAATTCCAAACTCAGTTAAGGCGGCGTAATGGGATGGGGTTGGATAACCCATATGCTGATTAAAACCGTATTGAGGAAAGCGCGCATGGAGTTCATCCATTTGTCGATCGCGACTTACCTTAGCCAAAATTGAAGCGGCTGAAATCGCCTGCTCTTTAGTGTCGCCTTTAATTATTGCCTCAGCTGCTATCGGTAAGACTGGGCAACGATTTCCATCAATCAGCGCTTTATCAGGCCAAGCGCCTAAAGCGACGACTAAATTTTCAATCGCCCGTTGCATTGCTAGCATTGTGGCCTGCAAAATGTTCAATTGATCAATCTCTTGTGGACTCGCTTCGCCAACCCCCCATGCTTTAGCCTTGAGCATAATTTCAGCGTATAAAAATTCACGCCTCGCTGGCGTTAATTTTTTTGAATCTTTTAATCCTAGAATCGGTTGCAAGGGATTTAAGAGTACGGCCCCAGCTAAGACCGCACCAACCAATGGTCCTCTCCCGGCCTCATCTACGCCACAAATCCATACCCCCTCTTCAATCGCCGAGTAGAGAGAAATCGCCCGCGCATTCATTTTGCGGCACTCAACGCTGTGATAACTTTTCAGCCAACACTTGCGCAACTAAGAGCGCAGTCGGTTGACGCAATTCATGATGCAGCACACTAAAACGTTGGCGTAAGGCAGCAACTTGGTCGGGGTTGAGCAGCCAATTGAGCAGGGCTTTAGCCAATTTCTGTGGTTGGGCCTGAGATTGCAACAACTCGGGCACCACGAATTCCCCACACAAAATATTAGGTAAACCAACATAGGGCAAGTAAGCCTGACGCTTCATTACTTGCGCAGTAAGCCAAGGCACCCGATACGAAATAACCATTGGTTTTTTCCACAGGGCTGCTTGCAAAGTGGCAGTTCCACTTGCAATGAGTACGACATCAGCGGCCTCTAAAATAAGATCAGCTTGACCATCGAACAAATGAATTTGTAATTGTGGATGGCGAGTCAAAACCTCAAGGCGAAGCTGTTCTAAGGCTGGTCTTAAGTGGGGTGCAGCCACGGGTATAACAAAAATGGGTACCGCTTCCTCAAGCTGTTGAGCTAAAACAGGCATCGTTGCAAAAAAAATTGGCGCAATTAATTGAATTTCTGAATGACGACTACCAGGCAAAACAGCCACCACTTTAGCCGTCGTTAAATTTTGCAGACTGGGATCAAGTTCTAATAAGCGGGCTCGAGCTTCTGACACATTAGGCTCTAGAGGAATGGAACTCGCCAAAGGATGGCCGACATAAGTGGCTTGAATACCCGCAGCTTCATAAATCGCTTTTTCAAAGGGGAAAATGCACAGCATATGATCTACTGCTCGTTGAATTTTTTTAATCCGACTACCGCGCCAAGCCCAAATGGATGGCGAAATGAAATGCACAGTAGGAATACCCGCCGAGCGTAATTTTTCTTCAACTCCCAAATTAAAGTCTGGCGCGTCAATCCCCAAAAAAACATCGGGGCGTTTTGCGCCAAGTAAATCAGTAATCAGCGCTTTTCGTACACGCAGAATGGTGGGCAGTTGCCGTAAAGCCTCAACATAGCCCCGCACACTCAAAACTTCCATTGGCCATAAAGATTGTAGGCCTTGAGCCTGCATGAAGGGGCCGCCAATGCCATACATCTCTAGCCCCGCCTGCGCCGGAATTTGCTTTAATGCCTGCAAGCTCGAGGCTGCCAATAAATCGCCCGAGGGTTCACCTGCGACACATGCCAAAGTTGGCAAAGTAAGCCTAACGAATAATGCCGCGCGTTGAGGCGGCAATAAAATCATGAAATTCTGTCAACTTGCCGCTGGTGGCAGCATCTAAACCGGGGCTTACCGACAGCGCATGAATAGCTAATTTAGCGTCTTCAAAGCTAAGACTATCTTTATATAACAATTTATAGGCTTGACGTAAGGCAGTAATCGTTTCAGTCGAAAAATCACGCCGTTTCAAGCCTTCAGTGTTAATCCCATGCGGCGCAGCTTTATCTCCAGCAGCAATGACAAAGGGCGGAATATCTTGCACTAAAGCCGATGCTCCACCTAACATGGCATGTTGTCCGATACGAACAAACTGATGCACACCTGTCATACCACCCAAAATCGCCCAATCGCCTACCTCCACATGACCAGCAATTTGTGCATTGCTAGCAAAAATAGTGTGATTGCCAATTTGGCAATCGTGGGCAATGTGTACGTAAGCCATAATCCAATTGTCATTGCCAATACGTGTGACTCCAGTATCTTGCGCAGTGCCAATATGGATGGTCGTGAATTCGCGAATCGTATTGCGATCGCCAATGGTCAATTGTGTAGCCTCACCTCGATATTTCATATCTTGGGGTGCGCCGCCCAGAGCGACAAAATGCCCGATCACGTTATCAATACCTAAAGTGGTCCGCCCCTCAATGACCGTATGCGAACCAATTTTGCTGCCTGCGCCAATCACTACTGCAGGCCCAATTACCGCATAAGGACCAATTTCAACGGTATCGCCAATTTTTGCTTGCGGGTCAATAATCGCCGTTGCATGAATGCGCGCCATTAAACACCTTTTTTGCGCACTGCGCAGGTAATATTAGCCTCGGCAACCAATTTATCATCAACAGTTGCGCTAACTTGAAATTTATAGATGCCAGCACGTTCACGTTCATACAGAGCGGTCATGATCAGTTGATCGCCAGGAACTACCGGTTTTTTAAAGCGGGCGCCATCAATGCCAGCAAAGTAATACAGTGAGTCTTCTTGCTGAGATTCAGAAAATGTCAGCAACGCTGCAGTTTGTGCAAGCGCTTCAATAATGAGCACCCCAGGCATGACCGGCAACCCAGGAAAATGTCCTTGAAAAAAAGGCTCATTCATGGTGACGTTTTTTAATGCCCGAATACTGACACGAGGCACTAAATCTAAAACCCGATCGACCAATAAAAAAGGATAGCGATGCGGGAGTAATTGCAAAATCTGATTGATATCGATCAAGATGGGCTGGGTCATAAAGCTGCTTTGTTCATATAAAAATGCCAGTGAGGAAAGAATTAAGTATCAGTCGAAGATTTGCCACGCTCTAAAAAACGCAATCGTTGGCGTATTTTATCGAGTCCACGCAAGATCGCCGCGTTTTTCTCCCAAGCCGCATGTAACATCGATGGAAACACGCCAGTAAAGTGCTGTCCTGGCTCAATAATAGAGCGAATAATCGACGTACCACCTGAAACCGTCGTGCGATCGGCAATTGTCAAATGCCCGGCAAAATTAGCATAGCCTCCGATCATGCAATAACTACCAATCGTTGTACTGCCGGAAATACCTACACAGCCAGCCACAACAGTATGAGCGCCAATATGGACGTTATGACCAATTTGCACTTGATTATCAATTTTGCAACCTGCCCCAATGCGAGTTTCATTCATTGCGCCACGGTCGATAGTAGTCGAGGCGCCAATTTCTACATCATCTTCTAGCACTACCTTACCAGTTTGCGGAATTTTGACCCACTCGCCACCCGTCGCCGAAAAATCGGGTGCAAAGCCAAAGCCATCAGCGCCAATTACAGTGCTGCTATGAATAATGCAACGTGTCCCAATTTCGCAGCCGTGATAAATCGTTGTCAGCGGGTGTAGCACGCTATCACTGCCAATTCGTACATTTCTACCAATTGAGCTATTCCCCAATATGGTTACCCGCTCACCCAAGACTACACCAGCAGCAATTTGCACAAAAGGACCAATATGGCATGAGGGTGGGACTATGGCCGATGCATCCACAGCAGCCTGCGCATGAATACCGGGCGCATACTTCGTATTCACGTTTCCCTCAAATAGTTGCGCAATGCGCGCAAAAGTTGCATACGGATTTTTTGCCACAATAAAACTACGCAGTTTCGTACTCGCAGCTTGAATAAATTCGCAATCAGCCGCGCTAACAATTAGGACGCCAGCAGCGCTATCGAGCGCTTGTTGACGATAAAGGGGGTTGGATAGAAACGCAATTTGATCGGCTTGGGCCAATTCTAGTGGGGCTAAACCCCTTAACGGCGCAGAGCCCTCGCCCACCAACTCCGCTTGAAACTGTTTAGCCAGCTCGATGGCGGTGGGCATGAAACTTACTTTAGATTATTTAAAGCCTTGATGACATCATCAGTGATATCAATCTTCGGGCTTACGTAAGCAGCATCTTGAATAATGACATCAATTTTCCGTTGCTCTGCAATTTGGCGCAAAATTACATTGGCCTTCTCGGCAATCTTGGCGCGCTCTTCAAAATTACGTTGATTTAAATCTTCGGTATATTCTCGTTGCTTGCGCTGCAGTTCACGGTCTTGATCAGCCAACTCACGCTGTTTACGAATTCGATCTGCCTCTGGCATCACGGCGGCGTCGCGATCTAATTTTTCAGCTGCAGTTTTAATTTTTTGCATTGAATCGCGTAATTCATTTTGCCGCTTAGCAAATTCAAGTTCCAATTTTTTTTGCGTTGCCTTGGCCATGTTCGATTCGCCAAACACTTTTTCCACGCTCACGACTGCCAATCGCGTTGGCGGCATCTCCTGGGCAAAAACTGAAGAACCAAACGCAAGCCCAAACAATGTTGAGATTGTGTATAAGCCAACAGAAAAACCTCTCGGTAGATAAGGTTGCTTCATAAGTCTTCCTTAAAACAATTAAAGATGGTTAAAACGCGGTACCAATTTGGAACTGTAAACGTTGAATATTATCATTTGGCTGCGATTTTATCGGAATGCCATAGCTAAACTTTAACGGTCCCAGCGGTGATATCCATTCTAAACCTAAGCCATAAGAATACCTTAGAACGAGGTTGATATTGGTGCCAAAGGCATTTCCGCCATCAGTAAAGACGAAAGCCCGTAAGGTTTTGTCGTTGCCAGACCCAGGGAATGGCACGGTATATTCAAGGTTAGCCACAATTTTAGACTGCCCGCCGGTAGGCTGATAGGTGCCAGTAGAGGTATTAAAGTACTGTGGGCCGATAGATCCAGGGGAGTAGCCCCGAACCGACCCAATACCACCCACATAGTAGTTTTTGGTAATTGGAAAGGGGTACTTGCCATAAGCCTCGCTGTAGCCCGTCTCAAAATTAAAGGACAAAATATGGGCCTTTGAGAAAGAGTGATATTGCTGATATTTGCCATAAATACGGTAGTACTGCATATTGGCTACCGGGGTTCCAACTTCACTTAAAAGGCTGATTAAAGAGCCGGTTGAGGGGACTAAAGCGCTATCGCGTCCGTCACGGGTCCATGAAGCGGTAAGGGGTACGTTAAAGGTGGTTAAGGTACCCGGAATGGTTACCCCATAATCCTGCACATAAGTTTGATAAGGTACCGGCGTATTCGACGTGGCATTAATTTGGTAGGCCTCAACCGCAGTACCATAAAACACCCGATCCACTTCAGAGTAAGGCACCCCAAAACGCAAAGTTCCGCCAGCACTCTTAATTTGGTAGGCGGGATCACCCGTGTAATACAGCGGTTTTGAAGAGCGATAGAATAAATCGGTATAGCGGCTGATACCATCATCAGTAAAGAAAGGGTCGTATTGGGATAGGACCAGGTTTTGATTAATTTTTCCCAATGAGGCATTTAAGCCAATTGCCGTACCCGAACCAAAGGCATTTTCTTGATTAATACCCGCAGTTAAGATAATTTTTTCAGTTGATGAGTAACCAGCACCAAGGCTAATAGAGCCAGTCGGTTTTTCGGCTACCTTCACGTCAACGTCAACCTGATCGGGCGCGCCTGGCACATCTTTAGTCATGATGTCAGCTTCAGTAAAGTAGCCTAAGCGATTAATCCGCTCTTTTGACAATTGAATTTTGTCGCCATCAAACCAAGAGCTTTCAAACTGGCGCAGTTCACGACGAATGACCGTATCACGCGTTCGGGAATTACCGGTAATATTTACTTGACGTACGTAAACTCGGCGCCCAGGATCAATGACTAGAGTTAAATCGACTTCACTTAAATCTTGCCGTACGTCGGGCTGGGGGTTTACTGTCGCAAAAGCGTAGCCATAAGAGCCTAATAAGCCGGCAATCAATTTTGTACTCTCGGCTAACTTTGCCGAAGAGTACACATCCCCCGCTTTAAGCTGTAGTAGTTTGCTGAGTTCCGCTTCTTTGCCAAGTAATTCGCCAGCGAGCTTAATGTCTTTAACTTTAAAGCGCTGGCCTTCTTTCAAGCCAATAGTCAGGTAAATACCTTTTTTATCCGGAGTAATTGACACCTGCGTTGACTCAATTAAAAATTCTAAGTAACCCCGATTTAAATAATAGGAACGAATCGTTTCCAAATCGGCTGTGAGTTTTTGCTTTGAATATAAATCATCGTTAGTGTAAAAAGACAGCCAGCCTTTTGCTTTGAGTTGCATTTCATCGCGCAAAGTGCCTTCACTAAATACTTTATTACCAATAAAATTAATTTCTTGAATCTTTGCAACGGGGCCCTCATCGACATTGAAATACACTGAAACTTGATTGCGCTCCATTGGAGTAACGGTTGCGACAACCTCGGCGGCAAATAAGCCCTTGCTCACATATTGGCGCTTTAATTCTTGTTCAGCTTTATCAATCAATGCTTTGTCATAAAAACGCGCTTCCGCAAGGCCTACTACCTTTAGCGATTTCCGGACAATGTCTTGATCAAATTCTTTCATGCCCGTAAATTCAATGCGATTAATCGTAGGCCGCTCCTCCACACTCACAATTAAGACATCGCCCTGTTCTTGAATTTGTACGTCACGAAAAAAACCAGTGCCATAAAGTGCGCGAATTGCTTCCGCGCCTTTTTCTGGCGTAAATTTATCGCCAACCTGCAAAGGCAGGTAACTAAATACCGTGCCTGGTTCAACCCGCTGCAAGCCCTCTAAGCGAATATCTTTTATGACAAACCCGCCTGAATCTGTTGCGCTTGCTGGAAGATCGCCTGGCGCACTAGTTTTGCTTGCGGAATTTTTTGGCGGAGTACTTGGCGCTGGGGCAGCCGCAGGTCCGGGTGCATTGTCGGGTAAAGCCTCAGTAACCAAATTACTATTGGTCTCGGCAGCTGAAACGGCAAAACCAAAAAAAGCTAAAGCAATAGAGGTGCCATAAAGGCATGAGCTTAGACGAATTTTAAGACTCATATTCTGGTGGACTCAAGGCGAAAGATAGCGTTGAAAATCATTAAACAAAGCCAACAGCATTAGAAACGTTAACAAGATAAAACTACTTTTTTGTAAAACCGCTTGCAAGGCTTCTGGTAGGCGTCGACCCGACAGCAGTTCCCATGCATCATACAGTAGCTGACCGCCATCAAGCATAGGTATTGGAATCAAATTAAGCAAGCCGATACTGATACTTAGAAGCGCCAAAAATGCTAAATAGGGTTGCCAACCCACTTGAGCAGACTTGCCCGCCATATCGGCAATACTCAGTGGGCCGCCAATTTGCGCTAAAGAAGTACTGCCTGTCACTAAACCCAGCATCATGCGGCTTGATACTTTTGTAATTAACCATACTCGCTCTGCGGCATAAGCCATGGCAGGTAACGGCGCTAATTGCAATTCAAACCATTGCGGAGAATTGGCAACCAGTGGAAAAAGTCCGAGCTCACGAAATACATCCGTCTTTGGTTTGACTTCAGGTAATTGCTCACTTAAAAATCGTACGGTTGATTTTCCGCCGCGGGCATTTTCAATTTGCAACGCAAAACCAGTGTGTGCCGTAATGCTATCCAATAAATACCACCGCAAAGCATTCCAGCTCACTACTGAAGTAAAGGCATTCGCTGGGTCATCGACATTTTCTTCATTTCCCAAGCTGCGCCAGCCAATAACCCGATCGCCAGCACTTAAACCGGCTTTAGCCGCTAAAGATACGGCGGGTGGGGTTTGCAGTTGGGCAGGCAATTGCGGTACCCCGCTAACATAAATCACACTCAATAATAGTAAAGCTAAGACAAAATTCGCGAGGGGGCCCGCCGCTACAATCAGTGAGCGTTGCCATAATGGCTTCCGCTCAAAGTCACTGGCTTGATCAGCTATCGAGATAGTTTGTTCCGCATCGCGTCCGTTTAATAACTTGACATAGCCACCTAAAGGGAGCAGCGCAATAACCCATTCCGTTTGATGGCGATCATGAAAAATGAAGAGTGGCTTACCAAAACCGAGCGCAAAGCGCAGTACTTTTACCCCGCAACACCGAGCGGCAAAATAATGGCCAAACTCGTGAAAACTCACCAGTATTCCTAGCGCCACTAAAAAAGCCAATAAAGTGCTCAGTGCTTGCATCGGTGCTGGCCTCGCTTAATGACTGCGCAAACGCGCCAAACATTGCATAGCAACGCGCCGAGCTGTTTGATCAGCGTCTAATACTTCGGCAAGAGTTTGAGCTTGAGCGGCCGCTACTTGCTCAAGCACTTGCTCAACTAAAGTAGGAATCTGTAAATACGGTAATTCACTAGCCAAAAAGGCACCCACAGCCACTTCATTAGCCGCATTCAAAATTGCTGGAGCAGTACCGCCGCTGTGTGCAGCGGCAAAAGCTAAAGCTAAACAGGGGAATTGCTTTAAGTCAGGCTGAATAAAATGTAAAGCACTCATCTGGGTTAAATCAAGCGGCTCAACCCCCGCCGCAATTCGCTGCGGCCAAGCTAAGCCGTAGGCAATGGGAGTGCGCATATCAGGCTGACCCAGTTGGGCAATGACCGAGCCGTCGCGATAACGCACCATTGAATGCACTACGCTTTGAGGATGAATGAGGACCCGAATTTGCGCTAGTGGTACGCCAAACAACCACCGTGCCTCAATCACCTCTAACCCTTTATTCATCATGGTGGCTGAATCAACTGAAATCTTGCGCCCCATCACCCAATTAGGGTGAGCGCAAGCTTGATCAGGAGTGATATCTGCCAACTCAACTAAAGGCGTGGTACGAAATGGGCCCCCAGAGGCAGTGAGCCATAATTCTTCAACCCCACACTCTGCCCTTGCAACGTCGCTATGCAGAGCATTAAAACCCGCTGGTAAACACTGAAATATCGCATTATGTTCACTATCGATAGGAATTAATTCAGCGCCACTATCACGTACCGCTTGCATCAATAAATCCCCAGACATGACGAGCGCTTCTTTATTCGCTAACAAAATACGTTTACCTGCGCGAGCCGCAGCCAAGGTTGGCAACAAGCCAGCAGCGCCTACAATAGCCGCCATCACAGTATCGCAATCCGATTCGCTTACTGCGCTAACCAATGCTTCAGCCCCATATAAAACAGTAGTCGGAATTTTTTCCTGAAGCACGGCTGCAGCCAATTTTTTTGCACTCTGCGCATCACCTACAACTGCAATACGAGGTTTAAACTCACGACACTGCGCGAGTAAGCGGTCTACTTGTTGATGCGCAGTTAAGGCGGCTACCTGATAGCGCTCAGGATGCGAGCGGATCACATCTAAGGTATTCACTCCAATCGAGCCAGTTGAGCCCAAAATCGTGATGCGCCGTAATAACCTCATAACATCAAGCCAACTAAAAGCGCTGCTAGCGGCATGGTAGGCAATAAGGCATCAATCCGATCTAATACTCCGCCATGGCCTGGCAATAAGCCGCTACTATCTTTTGCGCCCGCCAAACGTTTTACCTGTGATTCAAATAAGTCACCTATGATGCTAAACAACGTTAAGCCGATAACCAAGACCAGCATCGAGGGAAAACCCAATCGCATCACGGCAAAGCCAAATAAAGTAAGATTAAAAGGTAAATACCAAGCGCAGATACTGGCATAAATACAAGTCAAGATTAGGCCCCCAACTGCTCCCTCAAGCGTTTTACCAGGGCTAATTTGCGGGGCTAAGCGACGGCGACCAAGCGCTTTACCAACGAAATAGGCGCCAATGTCGGCAACCCAAACTAAGGCCATAGTAGAAAGTAAAAATATCACGCCAAACTGACGCAATAAAATGAGCGCAAACCAGGCTGCGCTAAAAATAACTAAGCCTAATAATGCGAAGGTCAGCGGCCATTTTGCTACGGGCAAACGCAGTCCTCGCCACAACAAAATAGGGGCGCCAACGAGCCAAAAACAACTCGCCGCTAATAAGATACTAAATTCAATAACGGGAATTTGTGTATACAACAAGGCGGCAATAACGCAAATCAAA